>Ga0307515_10001806_pt1 | contig 47738 bp, 22 predicted proteins | sample 17_EM_MG_FD_194513 | JGI IMG/M metagenome (GOLD analysis project Ga0307515, IMG submission 194513) | Populus trichocarpa ectomycorrhiza microbial communities from riparian zone in the Pacific Northwest, United States - 17_EM | ecosystem: Host-associated > Plants > Roots > Unclassified | place... | reverse complement strand
AGAGGTGGCAGAACAAGATAAATGGATAACAGGCACCTCACCAGCCAATCAGTACCCTTGTTTACTAATCCTACTATATCACACACCAAAAATGGATGTGTGCAAGAGGAAAAAAATCAAAGAAAAGACCCTCATTACCAGTGAAGTACAAAGTGATGTGAAAAGACATTGCGGCATTAATTTTGTTAATTATGGGCACAAGTAAATAGAGCATTGATCAGAAAAGGGGAAAAAAGAAAAAAAAAAGAAATTAAATGGACCAAGCTTGGCCAATTCATATGATGTAAACATCAATGTCATTTTCTTTTGTTTTATGGGTAGGGTTCAATTAAACATCAACATCTTAAAATTTGTTTCCTTTATATTCTTGGCTGGAAAAAGATTAGAAATTCGATCGGTCACTCAGACTTTCAGAAGAGACTAGTTCACATGCCTTTGGAACTATATAACTACGTACGTGCATCGATATTTTTCAATGTTAGTGAAATTTCACAGCTCTTAATTTTTCATGCTATGAAGGCAGTCGAGAGATGAGAGAGTATAGATCCATGCTGTCAATTTTTAGAAGATAATAATTACAACCCAGGAAGGCAGAAAGTTCTCCATCTTTGCAACATCTTAATTGCCTGGATATTAATATCAAAACCAGTAATTAGTGAGGGAAAACACTTGGATTTGCAAGTAATTAATTAAGTTGATGGGACGTTGTTTATGTAACTAGGAGAAAGACTTGTGGCCGACCCATAAACTTAGAGAGATTATTAGACCCAAAGATTATGAAGAAAGTGCCGAGTAAAAGACATGGAAAGGTTGTGAGCAACTAATAGCAGTAATACCAGGTCCATCCATCCATCCATCCATCCATTCATGAAAAAAAACGAGCTAATACAAACCAACAATATTGAAATGTTGGGGGACGAGAAAACGACGTGCTTCCCACCTGCCCACGCGCACAAGACCCCACGAAACCCTAATTTCAATGACCTCCAAAAGAAGAGCTTATATTGCTCATTTTACTAGTACTAGCTAGTAGTATTAAAGTACATAGTCAAGGAGAAAAAAGAAAAAGAAAAAAAAGGAACCTTTGGCTACCCGGCCGAAGCACAAGACAACCGCAAAGACAGAAAAAACAAAGAGCCAACTTTCAAAGTAAGAAATTATACAACAACCATTGTTGTCTTCAGACTTCGTTTCTTAATTTATACTGTGATGAATTTCCAGCCTCTAATTAGTGAGCTTTTGTGTTATTTCTTTCTCTTAATTTGTGTGCGTGCGTTAGCTTATTGATTGATTCTATGACGGGTTTTGCATCAGTTCTTTTTTCTTTCTATTAAGATCACTTCCTGGTTATGCGCGCCTCGCTTTACTTGATTCCATGAGAAATTGCATCTAATTCTCTCTTTACATAACCTCTCCCTAGCTACACCTCCTATTCTAATCATTCTTCCATCTCTCTCAGATGAAGACTGATCAGGATAGTAATTAACCAGCTAGCCTGTACAAGAAACCTATTGATTGCGGTAGCAAACCTTGTTTAAGTTCTTGCTAAGCCTTGCTTTGACTTTCTGATCTCGAACCTTGGAATAAAACCAACTGTATTCAATTACGTCTTGTCTTGTCTTCTCCTAATTCGATCCTTTCTGTTACCTTAATTAGCAATCCTGGCTAATCCTTGGTGGACGGGGCAGGTTGCCCTGCCAGGCCTTGACCCTTCATCCAATTCACCTTTAAACAAGATTAATCGCGAACTCTCCATCAATGAAACCAGCAACAGAAGTGGTGGCAGGGGCGAAGAAGATGATGATGATGATGATGATGATGAGAGAGATACCGGCGATGAGCCTAAGGAGGGTGCTGTGGAGGTTGGTAACCGAAGACCTAGAGGCCGGCCTCCTGGATCAAAAAACAAGCCCAAACCGCCAATTTTTGTGACTCGGGACAGCCCCAATGCCCTCCGAAGTCATGTCATGGAAATTGCTGGTGGTGCTGATGTAGCTGAGAGTGTGGCACAGTTTGCTCGGAGACGTCAACGTGGTGTTTGTGTGCTTAGCGGCAGCGGCTCCGTGGCCAACGTAACCCTAAGACAACCGGCAGCACCCGGTGCTGTAGTGGCACTTCATGGTAGGTTTGAGATTTTGTCCCTAACTGGGGCTTTTTTGCCGGGACCAGCTCCACCTGGTTCTACTGGACTGACTGTATACCTAGCCGGTGGGCAAGGGCAGGTTGTAGGAGGAAGTGTGGTTGGATCACTGGTTGCAGCAGGACCGGTCATGGTCATTGCTGCAACATTTGCTAATGCCACTTATGAGAGATTACCATTAGAGGATGACGACGAAGCTGGAAGTGGTGGTCAGGGACAAATCCAAAGTGGAGCTAACAATTCCCCACCAGCGATCGGAAGCAGCGGACAACAAGCTGGATTGCCTGACCCCTCAGCGATGCCTATCTATAATCTGCCGCCAAATCTAATCCCAAATGGAGCTCATCAATTAGGGCATGATGCCTATGCTTGGGCTCATGCCAGGCCGCCTTACTAATAGTGGAGGTAGACGGGAGATTTTCATGATGATCAGTGTGATACTGCGTTGTACTAAAAGGTAGGCATTTAAATTGGAAGGAGAAGAAAAATACTAGAATAGAGGTGTGAAGAGAAGAGATCATCATGCTTGTCAATGTATATTAAACTTGGCTTTCCTTTCCTTTCTGTTATGCAATAAAAAGATGATTTCTGGCTTTTTAATTGTTTCCCATCTTCAAGTTTTTTATAGTTTTTTTCTACATCCGTTGTCCCCCATTTAAATTTATCTTGGGTTGGATATTGTTTCCATATTTTATTCCAGTTTATAATATATATTTAGATCGATGCTCTTCTGAATTATAGTACATATACTTGATATGATGGATTAGACCTTGGAGATATGTAGAAAACTTGACATGGTTGGTAGACAGGCAAATCACATAAAGTTCTGGGATTTTGCTGCATAATCCTCCTCACCTTTTGCTCAGGCTCTTGCAGTGCTCTCACTTTACTCGAAAGAGGAAATGGTGGATTTCAAGATGTGATTATATAATTTCATTTAGATTTATGGTTCGAATACCGTTGAATTATCTCTTGAAATAGGTTTAGTGAAGTGACTCACTTAATAAGAATTGCATGGTGCCATTTTTAAAGGGTTATTTCGCAAAATAAATTGATAAACAGAAGGATATCTTCATTGGCTATATATTGTGCAGAGAGAAATTGGTACAAATGAAAGGTTCATGATTAATATATGGAAAATAGAATTTCATTTTCCACATTAAACAGAGGATTATACAACTATAACAAAGAAAACGTAGAGAACAGAAATGATTTTGTTTTTGCAAAAAAAAAAAAGAGAGAAAAAAAAAAGATTCTATGATGATATTTCCAGGCTCCATGTAACAGTATTTTACATACTTTTACTTTTTGTTAGTTTAGTAAAGCAGGTGGCTCCATTTCATTTCTTTATTCTTGCCTTATAATCAATAAAAATGTATAGTAAGAATTAGTTTATTGCTCTAACACACAAGCCAAGGCAGTTTAGATAGAGAAACTGGTATGCTTTGAGAGACTGGAACATGAAGTTACTGGATATTGGGGGGGAAACTTTAGAAAAAAGGAAATGGTTTCTGAAACTTTTTGCAAGTTGGAGGAAAATCTTATTCCTGGTCAAGCTAAAATCCAAAGATATGGAAATCAAAAACATGGCATAGAGATGTTGAATTGGAGCACTTTCAGATTAGAAAAAAAAAAAAAAAACTATGAATGAATGAATTATTAAAGTTCAGATGACTTAATTTCTCCTTGTCAATTTCCCCTAATAAATGATCTAATACAATGAATACATCTCCCATGAGGGCATGCTATAGCCCCACATGTTCGCCCAAGCCAAAGCAGCCTCCTCCATTTGCAGCATGGCGCTTCTCTCTCCTAGTCCCTCCGACCCACGTGTAATGGTGATACTCTCTCTCCGTGAGCAAGATCTGTCTGGAAATTTTCCTTGAATGGCAAATCAAGATCTGTCTAGAACCAAGAAGAACAGTTTTTAAAGACTAGGCGACTCTTTGTCCGATATTTAATATTTCGCTGTCTTTGGGATTAAAGTTTTTTCTTTTTCCCATGTTAACATGGATGTACACAAATAAGCTGACAATAAAATCGAGAGATCTCATTATATTTATATCAGAATTAAAATTTAGAGTGCCTCGAGAGATTAAGCTTTATTATACATAATTGCTGGTCCGAACATCATTTATATGAACATCAAACGAAAACTGAAATGGTATCTGTGATAATTAATCGGATGCTTTCGGATTTATTTTCGTAGCAACATCCCTGTAATCTAGACTTTGGCTTAACATATTAACTCAAAAAACAGCAGTACTTCCGAAAACCTATTAATTATGGCGATGAATTTTTCAGAAGCTCAATTAACTTGACGTCAGGGTTCTGTGGAAACCATAGAATCAATGCTCCATGTCTGGATTATCCTCAACGGCCATCCCCTTCACCCAGGTTGACTTATTCTATCTTCAATGTATTTGACCAGTCATTGATTTAATTACTCAGTCCAACACAGGCTTATGGCAGAACATAGAACAATATTTATTTGCAATTTGAATGATGCACAGGTGTAATATTTTAATCTAGTAAAAGATCAAACAATTTGAATTACGTACGCCATGAATTTGATCAAATAAATTTTTCTTTTTAGAAAAAGATGTTTATGATAGAACAGATTTTGCAAGTTGCAAGAAAAAGCCCAAATCGATTACGTCAAGAGTATAGTTGAAAAAATCAATTTTCTCCTATAGATTTTGAATGTGATCGTTGATCTATGAAAGTTTTAAATATTATTCAGAGATGGTAGCTATGCAGCTTCAAAACAGTTTTTCTGTAGGGTTAGAAAAATTATATGTATATTAGTATGCACGAGTCAAATAAGATGGATAAAATGAAAAAAAAAAACAGAATATATTGCTTTCACTATCAAAATAGGGCCAGAAACTTAAAAAGCAGAAAAAGGGAGAAAAATCCGCTTAGCTATTTTCACTTAACCCCATCCACTACTTTCTGCTTTCATCTTTCATCATCTCCAAGGGATGCAATTCAAGAAAGGATCTCAACTTTCTTCTCGCCACTTATTGTCATTGAAAAAGGGATGCGAGAAGTATGAAAATTATTTTGTCTCAATATAATTTTATTCTTTTTTATATATATATATATATATATATATATGCGCCTCCCTAAGCTTCCAATCATTTTGACATACAAAAAAAAGGATAGAAGATAATTTCTTTTCTTATTATTTGCATTAAAGTTGGCCTTATGAAGTACAAATCCCAACATTTTCATTGACTTGGGTTTTGGCATATACAATTTTCATATTAAAAAATTTGAGCAAACTACTACCACATAATTGGGTCCATCTGTGTGCCTGCTTAAAGTAGAGTTTTCCTATATCATATTATACACACACACACCCCATCACACTTGGGCATATATTCTTTTGATCCCTGTTCTACTTCTTACTCAATACGTTAATTATGGAGTAACAAGTTTCTTGGAATGCAGAACATAGCTAGGTTTTTCTTTTTCCTCATAATTAAAGAGTAGTAATAGTGAATACTTCAGAACTGATCTATTAAGTGTGTGTTTGGAAACGCGGCTTGCACCGTGCTCCTAAAAAATTTTAATTTTTTTTGTTTAAAATAATTTTTTATATATATTTTCAAATCGTTTTAATGTGCTGATGTCAAAAATAATTTTTTAAAAATAAAAAAACTTCATTTTAATACATTTCTAAGTGAAAAACACTTTAAATCATCACCGCTATCATATTCCCAAACAACATTAAGTATTATTAAGAGAATCTATTAATAATGCTAATGACATATTAGCAGAGTTCCAGACACATAGATAGTACATAATATGACATTGATGTGGTTAATTTTGTAATTGTTTCCTTAATATTGACATGTTAGAATAAGAAAATCATGAATCAAATTCAAAAGAGTTATTTAGAAAAGAAAAACGATCGTATTTTGTGGATATCAAGATGTTAGTATTTAGTTTAAATTTGTGCTTATATGAATTAAGTTAAAAAAAATGCCCTATCTAGTGCTATACCAAATATCTCTAACGTTACATAAAGTTAAACAAAACTTTTACATTCTAACAAATTAATTGACCCTTTCAAAATCCTACCACTTAACTTCAAGTTTAGTGGCGTTTCCCATGATTTAACTTTTAAAAATAACCACCTACCCATAGATCACACACAAAAGTATTCACGATATATATATAAAAAATGATTTTCTTCTTCCTACACGCAAAGGATCTTATTGAGCTGTAGAAACATGGAGGACCCTCTTCACATGGATTCACGTGTCGTCATTAATAAATCTTGATTTAAAAATTATTAGCATGCAAGTGCATACTTACTACATTCCAAAGCTAAAGTCGAAGTGTTTATTTTGTTCAATAATTACTATGGCTCTCATCTTATACAGTACTTGTAAAAACAAATATATTCTCCTCTTGTTCCAATTGCCTTTCCAAGTGTTGGCACTCTGCAACTTGCATTTGCTGCGACTGAGCTATCATTGAGACAGTGAGAAGCCATTTAATCTAACATTATTTTGAAAGGGAATCCACTTGCTCGACATTAATGAAATGTAGACCACCCATTAATCAAAGCCAGATTATTTTATATTAGAGTGATACAGAAAATTTTAATAAATTGTATAGTGGGGTAGCAGTGGACATCATCCAAGGGAAATCCAGGAACATGTTAGCTTTTCTTTCAAGTTCCATGTTGATGCTGAAATTCAATCGTGCTGTTCCCTTGTCGTGGAATACACGTCATCATCTTCGATCCAACGAAGCTGATGGCTTTAACATTATTTTTCAAAAATCAATCAATCTCATCAGACTTCCTTTCTTGAGAGTGAAAAGCCATCTTTGCTGCGAGGGAGATGAATGGGTTGAAATTAATAAGGGTTCTTTTTTTGGCAGAAAGTGCCAGCAATTTAAACAAAACCCTAAAATGTGCCTTCAAGTGCATCTTCGTCTCGAAGTTGGTGCGCATACCTACACAGCAGTGCTGGTCAGATCTTATTTAACTTGGGCTAGCTAGGTTGTGGGTCTTAATTAGCCAGGGTACCTGTACTCATTTTATGGGATGAAAATAATTAACCTAGCTGATTTCTTACTTCTTTTTTGCAATTTATGTAGCTTGCTAACCTTTTGAAGTCACCTTCTAGTTGGCTCCTTTTGGTTTTAATCTATATAGATTTTAACCTCGTTAAAAAAAGAAAGAAAGAAATAAGATATCCCTAGCTCATGAGATAACTTAAATTTGTAAGCTGAACCACAATTCATGTTTCCATGATACATTTAATAGAGCGATATACTAAAAAACAAAGTAAAAAAATAACAAATATATAAATATATCAAAATAGGGTATTCATATAAAAAATTTATTCAAAAATTTATTACTATTTTTTTTCTTTCTAATCTGATATGTTTTTTTTTAATGAGATTTACAACTTTTTAAATATATCAAAAATCTATTTTTACTGTATGTTGTAAGATTAAAACCCTTAATCAAATAAAAAAACAACATAAAATTTTAAATTAAGCCAAAAAAAATGAACGAAATTAGCTAAAAACTATATTTCAAGACCAATTTAAGGATATTTCAAACTTCATCTAGTTATAACGGTAAAATAAAACGTTACAAAGGTTTTTCATCTAGCGGATCTACACTTAACTATCGAGAAGTATTGTACTTGCGTGTACATCATTAAGTCTCAAGTTTGGAAGGGTTTAGCATGGAACAGAATAAGAATAGAAGTACAATACTAAAATGGGTATGAGATAGAGATATTTACTATATATTTTGAATAAATATATAAATTCCTTATTTTTATAAAAAATATTTCTTATTTTTATTTAAATTCCTTGTGATCTAGTAATATGAGATACAAGGCTTCGAGCGTGTTTGACAGTGTGGTTGCGGATGCTTTTCAAATAATTTTTCGTGCCAAAATGCATGCCAATGATTTTTTTTATTTTTTAAAAATTATTTTTGACATCAGTACATCAAAACGATCCAAAACATACAAACCATATTAAATTTTAATAAAAAAAAAATCAAAATTTTTAGGAACACAGCCGCAGCCGCGTTCCCAAACGTAGTCTATCCCTCCCTCTCTTCTATCGTGCCACGTCTCCATGTACCGCAATTACATTAATTAGAGGATTAATTAAAGTCCTAGACGGTGGAGGATTCGAGGTTGAGGTGGTTTCATCCTTTTAAAAGCCGTATCACTAAGTTTTTAATTACACTTCAATACATCTTTGTGAACCTCCAAACTAAGAGAAGGACTTGGTGTACAACTAAAAAATCTGTAAGCCTGCATGTATAACCCTAAATTGTATTTATTATCCACTATATATATATATATATATATATATATATATATATATATATATATATATGAGATTGATTGAATGTCATTTAGTTGCATCAATGTGTCAAGGGAAAGGGATGGATTAAACAGCTAAGCATTTAGGCAAACAAAACTTAAATAATGATCAATCAGTAAAATCTGAAAGTTTTGAAAAGTTTTGGGTAGTTAGATATTTACTACAGTATATTTATCATAAACAAACTATCTGAATGAATTAATAAATATTTTTATATATAAGCTAATAAGACACAATTATATCTAAAAGGGGGTATGGTCATTTCAAACTAACATAGTGGTTAAAAAATTAATATCATAACTTTCGATTCAACCATTAAATTATAATTAAATATTTTTACGAGATTTTTGATGTCCGGTTCCATAAAGAACTATCTTTGCTAGACTGTTTGTTGTCGTGAAGTCTTCAAATTAGGCTCTGAAGATCCTGTTTGAATAAATTTTGTTATTTTTCCTTTATTTTTTTAGATTTCATGTTTAATTTCAGAGTTTCTGTTATATTTCTTTGTGTTTTAAGATTTTAATTTTATTACTTAGTAGAGGTTGATTTTTTTAGCTTATTTAAAGAAATTGTAAATCTCATAAAAAGCAGACTACATTAAACTTTATTTTCAAAGAATAAAACTTTAAATTTAGATGTTATTGTCTGCAACACCTTTTGATCATCAATTCTATTTTTATTTTTCTATATTATATTTATTTGTGTTTCTGCCCTATATTATAGCTTGGTTGTAACAACTCTTTTTTTGTTATTTGGGCCACTAGTTTATTGGCGGCTTCTGATCAATAAAATCAATCAATTTTTTTTAAAAAAATTTAAATATCATCATCTTTTCTAACAAGTTTTAAGAGGAACTATTCCTCTAATGATTAAAATATTTTATTTATGTTTCTCCACATTTTCCCCATAATCCAACAGGAGCGAGCAAGCGAGCATCAAGCTGACACAGGTAATATTTTTTGATGAGTTTCCGGGACCAAAAGATGGCTCTAGCTTGTAGGTCATTTCATCGCATTTGAAAATTGGGAAACAAATATAAACAATATTACTTTCATCCCTGTATTATACATGTTCTTTTTAATTAATCTGTCATTATCAATCGTAATGTACCCATGCATCCTACTTCAGAACCGTTCAATTTGTTTTTGGCTAGAAAAGCTATTTACAGAGCTCAGTTATTAAATTTAATTACACTTTTATTTTCACCCCTTCTTTTCCGTTGAATGAGTAACACGTCTTGTAATAGTGCTGTGTGTCATGATTGATATCTTTTCCGTTGAATGATTAACATGTTCTGCAATTTTTTATTCTTTATCTACTTAATAATAAAATAAAATATGTATGTTTTCCACAATATTCCAAAATATATAGTAAATGGAATACAAATAGTTATAATTGCCCGATTTCCTTTATTTTAAATGATTCCCATATCTTATCAAAATAAATACTCAAATCACATCTTCATTTTTGTGTTTTGGAAGTCTAAAAACAATCTCTTCTTCCATGCTTTTGCGAAGAACCCTACGAATACCAATCAGTCTAGGTTGCCAATATTCCATGCCATCACTTTTTTATTTGATCATCAAACAAAACCATTGGTAGAGGTTAACAAATCAAGAGCAAAAAGAATATTGCCATGACTTACCTATTGGCATGAGAATGCATAGTAGCGCTGTGATAAAGATTCTCTACAGTAAATATGACCATATATATGCATGTATGTTGAAATTAAGGGTGAATGAATTACAATGGCTCGTTGAACCTAATTTAAATGTAGTCCAAGAACTGATCATAGATCTAGCTGGCACTATGAGAAGGTTTGATCTTCATTAATATTGACAAGAGACTAGGAAAAGCTAATCATATCTTCCATTTTTCAATGACAAACGCTATTTTTTTAACCATAGCTTGTCAAGTTGCAGAGCACAGTTTTTTAGGCATATGAATTATAGGAATGCCTTTCTCTATTAAGTCAGAATAAGTTAATTAATGTTCCTCACCGATCCAGAATTTTAATTCATCATTTCTCGTGTGATTTTATTTTTCGTTTTTTTTTTATTTTGTTTTTTCGTTTAAGTCTAACACATGATTCTTTCGTAAAAAAAAAAGAAATTTAGCTAGTTGGGGTGGAGCGACATGCAAAAGACTTGAAAAATACTATAACTCTCTTAATTTTCATAGGTATTAATTATATATAAAGGTATCTAGAGGTCATATTTCGTGCATCAAAATTAAGTCCCTGCATGGAGATTCGGATTCATAGCAAAGATACCAAACATGAGAGAATTAAGTTGAATCAGATATATTATGTATAGCAGATCCCTTGCCAAGATCTAAATTTATTTAAAAAGCTGATCTTAAACCAGAGTATTTTATGTATAAATCCCTTGAACCAAACATTCTCAAATCTCAACATGCCCAATTTGGATTGGTGTGCATGAAAGTAACAGAGTGGGAAAATCATATAATACAAGGACATTCATTGTTGAAATGAGTGAAAAATCTGAAACTTGTTAGAATATATATAAAACTCGGGCACAGTATATTCTATGCAATACACAAAAATAAGTTAACTTGAAAACATCATGTTTTCAATCTAACGTAAACAATTAATAGATGTTAAAGAGTTAATTTAATTAAAAAAAATTTATATTATATTTGAATTTGAAACTTGAATATGTTCATATTATCCTGTGTTTAATTTTTATTAAATAAATAAAAATAATAAGATTTGAACTCGTGCTCGCTTAACCATTAAAATTCTGATATCATATTAAAAAACAATTCAACTTAATAACTTATATTATTTTTATATTATTTTAAGATAGATATCATTACACTTTGCAACTTCTTATGCCTTTGTTTTTAGCTAAAGAACTTCTGTATTCCCAAAATGAATTTAAGAGAACAAAGTGGGAGGGGGGGCAAAAACCCTAAAGCCTGCCAAAAACAGGAGGGCAAGTGGCCAACTTGGGTTTCTGAAAATGACGTAATACGCACCATTTTTTCTGGAAAGTGGTGGGTCCCAAATCAAACCTTTACCTTTCCAAAAACGGACATGTTGACCAGTCTTCCACTTCCTTAGATTCCGCCACGTGGCATAGTATCTCTCCCTCTCCCTGTCTGACAGTCCCGGGTTTCCTTCCCGCCCGTCGAATGCGGGAGACACGTATTCTGTCCTATTAGGTAGCCTACTGTAAATCCAAGTCTTATCGCTGTATCTCTCTGTTGACTAGTGGCCTACAAATGCATTATTGTGTTATCATGATTGATCGGGCCAATGAGTTGAGGATATTGGATCACCTCTTCATCAAATAAGATTATATATAAATGCACCTTGATAAAAACGAGTCTCATTTCAAGTTTTGATCAGGGCACGCATTTCAAGTGTTGATCAGGGCACGCATTTGCATCTTTTTAGTAGGGAGCTCGAGTCGTTAATTTACTGTACTTAATTGCTACATAGCTTTGAGGTCTTTATGCTCGAGAGAGCTTTTGGCCTTGTGCTGGGGGTGTGCGCTTCTAATAGAAAGAGGTATTTCTCTTAGACCTCCAGCTTCCATCGTTGTTGTCAAGACTAGCATTGCAAGATAGGTTGAACCGGTGATTCAAGGTTTGATTTTAGCTAAATTTAAAGCTCAACCATGTAAAAGATTGATCCAGCAAAATCCACTTCATCTCATGAAAAGTCAATGGATTCAATCAAGATTGGTTGGGCAAAGCTTGATTTTGAAAAAAAGTATGATTTGAAACTTGACATTTTTTTATTAAAAAAATAATTTACCAACTTAACAATACCAATATAAAATAAAAAACTACTTATCATGATCGCCATCATCATTACTATTATAATTAATTTACTAAGTTGATTAGTTGATTTGACGAGTTAATTCATCAACCAAATATTTGAGCCTTCACAGGTCTAGCCTCGTGCTTCTTGGTTTGAAAATTATGACTTATATTTACTTCGTTTATTTTTCTTGAGATGCTGACATGTTCAATTCAGCACATTTTATTTAGCCCACAATTAATTTAGCACACTTCATGTTAGAAATGACTTGGATTTTGACTAATTCGCTTGTAAAACTATCCATGCTCCAAATTAATGTCATATATGATTTAAATTCACTGGTTATCATGTTGAATTGGTATGTCCAATTCTGATAAAATGCCAAGAGGTGGTTTGGTGCTAAAGAAAATTAATACCCATCAAACTTGAGGTTTTTGACTTGGTAATCAATTTTCTTAGATAGCATATTTATATTTAATTAACTCTATTTAGGTGACATTTTTAAGTTTTATCTGAACCTGAGAGTGGTCAGGGTCCCTTTGGGCGTGTGTGTGGGTATATAAGTGCATAATTTCAATATTCATTAGAATAAATGATGGTACGCCTAATTCTAAAACTGAATGCCTTATTGTGATGCAATTTTCATTATACAGTTAAAAATGAGATTTTACCGTTTTTATATAAAATAATACCTACACTTAGTTTGCCTCGTTTTGAGAAATTAATTTGATGACATTATGCAGTGTTTGATACTGGAGTTGAAAAGTGCTTTTAAAAAATGTTATTTTTTTTTATTTTAAATTAATATATTTTTTATGTTTTCAAATCATTTTAATGTGTTGATGTCAAAAATAATTTTTAAAAAATAAAAAAAATTATTTTAATATGTTTTGGAATGAAAAATATTTTGAAAAACAACCACTACCATACTCCTAAATAGAGTTTTAAAACCCGGACCGGCCCGGCGGGTTGACCCGGGACCGGGCCGACCCATCTGACCCGTGATCTAGTCATTATACCAGGTCGACCACCGGGTCGAGTTTAAAAACTATGCTCCTAAACACCCTCTAAACTTTACACGAGTTCGACTTTTTTTTGTTACTAAATATAATTCAAAATTTATCTTTGTTTATGTTTTTTTTCTTTTCTTTTTCATAATTAGAAGTGCTGTTAGATTAAAAAAAAAAAAAGGCCTTATATTTGTACTGATGCCTATGCTGCAATTCTATATATGGGCTATTTTCACTCTTCAGTTAATTTATTTGTTTTTCCTAACACTACTTTTCCGTTGATTCGTATTGCTAAATTGATTGAGTGACGTTGCTTGCAATATGATGTAACTAACCCTAATTTAAAATTTATTAAGTAAATTTGAAAAAGATTTTGGAGGCTTAATCTAGATTACAAGTAGGTTGCTTTTTATGTTATATATATATGCGCCAATTTCAAATAAATCACCCTAGAAAATGATTGAGTTTCAATAAAAAAAAAAAATGGACACTTTTATAAAAAAACAAATTCAAATTTGTTTCCTTACTTATTTTTGGATCGCCCTCGGCTCAAATATAAACATTATTGAGATTGAATCTCGTAGGCAATCCCATTCATGAAACTCCAGTAGTCTTGGTGTCCCTTCTTTTTTTGTAAATTGTAAAGGTTCTTGAAGATAAATCAGTAATATTTTAAGCGAACTATATATCCCTACAGAATAATATAATCCGACAATTAAACGGATCAAGGATCAATCTTTTATGACATTAATTTAATTAAAACGAGGTGGATGAAAACCTAGAAAATAGGAAAAACGTTAATATCGTTATGTAGATGAAAATCAACTGTGATTTGTACTAAACCAAAGAAGAAAATATTTAAGTATGTGTAGTCATGAAACAACACATTTTCCTCATTTCTTCGCTTCAATTATTCCCTGTATAATTGCTAAAGGATTAGAAGAAAGCACAAACGTGGACAAGGTGTAAATAGTCTAGAAAGGACTAATGCGGGTTTTACAATATAATATATAAGCAGCCTGAAACTTTGGTTAAGAGAACCGTCGATTATAAATATATTAATGAAGTTGATTTCCTTGTTCTATACATGACAACGACCGTATTGGGAACTTGAACAAATCCTGCTTGCGCTTCGTAAAATCTTTTCCTTGGTTTAATTAAATTATTCAATGCAGGTATTACCATCCCTAGTTGACAGCTTAATTAGAAGAAATTTGTCGGCTAAGTGCTTGTAATTACACGGACCGACAACTTGTCATCAATATGATAAAAAGTCTACCTTTTGATTTTGATTTAGACAATTTCCTTGGATCGACTCCCCTCCACACTCGTGAAAGCTCATTTTATGCATATCCAGGACGGTCTAGCTAAACTCCAAAACGTTTGCTTTAATTTTCTTAATAAATCTCATGAATAGCTTGTAATTAGGGATGGTAATTCAGTTTGGTTGAATGTTAATTTGTCTAGTTTGATGCCAATTAGGTGGTAATCTTGTTTGTGAAGTTATAATTTTATTTTATTTTTAATATAATACATGGAAGTTAATCTTAATGATGGTCTTTACAATTATATATTGATTTAAAACTTGGATTATATTTTATGATTTTATAGGTTATGGAAATCTTGTTTGTTTTTCAAGTTTAGATTTTATATTTCTGAGATTCATTAAGAAAAAATCTCCGAATAGGGTAGAGTACTCGGTGGGCATCCACTCGAAGGAAAAAGTCCATAATCCAAGATCCTACTTGATTGAAAGAGTTGATAGTTTTGAATTTTGGATTGGAGACAGGTGAGAAAACCAAGTCTTGATCCTATCCAGTATGTATCCACTTGAAGGGCTGGTTTGGTAAGTGAGGAGCCATAACATCTGAAAGTCTTGGACCTTTTCCATTTGGTCCTTGAGTTTATTTATTTATTTATTTTTGTTAAAATTGTCCAGCGTTTGGTCCCCAATCAGCCATTAAAACTTGGAAGTTATACAATGGGGTCTTAAGCTAAAAATCTGCATGAGGAAAGGTAGGTTGGAATACAGGAATTTAAAGATAGAAAATGGCTATTCCCAATGGACAATGCAGCCCAAGACCTATTGGGCCTCGCATTAAACCAAGAGGGAGTATTTTAGCCATTAGGGAGATCACAAATTTTGCAAGCCCAAGGATCTATGTTGCAGCCTGCAAGGAAGTTTTCTAATGCCACTTAATTAATCTTGTTTGTAGAGGCATAAGAGCGGATTTGCGAATTCTAACTATCCGAAATTCTTAAACTAGAGGCTGTTGCTGTTAAGGATACTGCAAGTTTGTATTCTGCTTCTATATTGGGCTGATGCTGGTTTAAAAATCAGCTGCTGTATCTGTAGCTAGTGCCGAGATTTCAAGCCAAGCCCAACTCTTCATAATTCACTGTAGCTTGCAGTGTAGTTAGTGTACTAGGGTTGGTGCCAGCCCTTCGGTGTGGGCTGGATCAAAAGCTAATTATAGCATAAAAAATATGTGAGCACAAATATTTGAAATAAGAATCAAAAATTTGATTCCATGAGAGTATATTTGAAATAAAAATAATGTAGGGACACAATGAATCTCCCTTTCATTTTAGCTTTTTTTTGAAGAACTCTTGTTCTTGTAACTATAATGGTGTTGTCTATGTAAACTCCAGCTTGTACTTATCCCTAGCTGTGTCTTGACAGTATGGTTTATTCTCAAATATTTGCAAAATTTTTGCGATGGCATCTCTCTCGTCCACCCTACCAAAACGCTTGCTGGGGTTCAAATAATTAAATCGCGAACTTCAAAAGAAAAATTACACAGATGCTAAAGGAAAGAAAGAACATAAAAGGGTCAAATTGAAAGATAAGCCTCCATCCTTGGTCTCACTTTCCTCGTATATGCAGTCGAGTTGGTTTGTGTGCGTGTCGGCATAGTCGATCGGATCTTACTTCTAGTTAAACAGGTAAAGAGGCTTCAAGTTTGGAATGTCTGTCTGTGCGTATACCATCATATCAAACCACCAAAACGGCAATCCCCGAATAAAAGAGCCATGGACTCGTGCGAGTTGCGACAGGATGTCTCTAGGAATCCAATTCCTGGGTTCTTAGAATCGTCGCATGGAACACTCGATGTGTCCCTCTCCTTAAATGTTTAATTGCATAGGATAAGCACGAGTCTACGACTAATAACTGAAATCATAAAATTTTATTCCTCGAGAGCTATAGAAGCCCATTGTTGTAACCCTAGCAAGTTTGTTTTGAGTGGGTCTGTTTTTGAGTTAAGAACTTGATTATTGGACTCTTTTAGCAATCTAACTTCCAGGGTTTAGGTTTCAATGCCTGTTGGAGAAATTGACGTAAGGCTTGAAACAATATATCCCCAGACCCATTCAAGACATGCTTTCTAGGCCCATTTTATAGCAAGGCCCTTAGCTTTGGAGGACTCCAATGGACTTCTTCAGCATTTGATTGCGAAGAGACCGATACCGCGTGAGGAGAGGAAATATATAGAGTGGTCGGGTAAATGACATTGTTTTGTGGGAAGTGCTACGAGGGGAGTGATATTAAATATTAAGAAAAAACTATACACATATGTATATACACACAGATTTCTTTCACAAATATTGTTTTATAATAAATCTAGAGCTATAAACATACGTTGGACAATAAATGTGGTATCTGCATGCACACAACACGGGTTAATAAATGGATAAAATTATGCATCGCAGGGGCTTTGGGCAGCTAGCATGTGGAGTATAGTAATAAAGCTCTTGGAAAACAATAAAAAACCAAGTCTTTTTTTATTAGCAATTCCTTGTTTCGTGCTTTACCCATAGAAGCAAACAGATAATACAACTTGGGGAAGAGCAATTTGGAAGCAACTAGCTAGCGACCATGATTGGAATCCTGATCATCTTTAATACCTTTCCCAGCAACCATTGCCTATTTCCACTAGTCAAGTAGTGATCATCACGTTGGTTAAAGTAGGTAGTAATCATTTTTTTTTATCAACGTAGACGGCGAAGTTCAGATTATTTAATCGATTTGGCAGCCCCAACTTTCTTATAAATATTTCCTAATCTAAAGTTTAGAGGCTAGATGCATTGGCTCTAGAGCAGGGTTTCTAATCTTGATTTGCTTATGTACAATGCTATAACGCATGTTCCGAATTAATATTTCCGAACCAAGAGTTTAGAGTATAAATGCCTTGGTGATAGAGCTGAGTTTCTGTTTTTTATTTGTTTACGTGCAGTACTTTAATGCAGGCTTGTTACTTTCTAGCTCATCTTGTTTTATAATTTAGGTAAATGCGATCTTGCGTAGAGCCCTTTCACAAACATTATTTTTTCACCAAGCCGATCTCTTAAAATTAAAAAAAAAAATACTTCCACTGTTGTCTTTATGTAACGAGATATATATTTATTTGCAAGTTGCTAATGACTTCTTATGTATAGATTCACTTCATGCAATCCGAAGGTATGGAAGACAAACCTTGGTGATATTTTATATGGGATACAGATCCCCTGCCACCAGCGCTTTTACTTCAACAAAACACACTCGAAGCAGATGTTCTGGCAAACCAAAACTTTAGGCCAGGTTGCGTTCATAGGAGTTGAGGCCCGTGATCCTTTCTTTGACTCCAGCTTCTTAATTTTATCATAAAATCCTAGTATTTTATAATTTAAGATGCAATTTTACCCGATTGAGGGTTTTTATGTAGCTCTTCATGAGACACAAGACAACGTTGAAAAAATATATATATTGCCAAGTTCCAATTATCTAATTTAGTTCTTGGTACCCGATTGAGGGTTTTTTCTTTCTTTCCGCATAGTAATTGACTTAATATTTGTTTGGCAAGAGATATTAGCTTTAGATTGTCTGGAATTTTTTTTATTTTTTTTTTATCTTGAAGGTTGTTTTTATTTTTATTTTTATTTTTTTATAAATTAAAATAATTATTTAAAAATATTATAAAATTATAAAAATTATTTAAAAGTTAAAAATAAGAAAATTGTATCATTGCTACGTAGCCATACCTACCAAAGAAGGTCAATATTGAAAATAAGGAAATACAGCAGATATAAAGAGTGCTCTAAAAAGAACAATAAACACCTGCTGAATGGAAGGGGGATAAGACGAGAATACGAAGGGGAGGGGACCAATATAGAGAATAACAAGGTATCCATGAAATAATGTTGTCAGGGGAAATCATCAGCCTTTGTTATACCTAATAATTGATTCTCGATGAGCCACCACCTCATGCCACTTTCCGAGAAAATGTTAGGTGTAGAAATTGATGGATGGCTATGAATCGGCATGTAAAGAGGAGTTAACAAAGTCTGTACATAGAAAATTACTCAATATTCCAAGAGGATCTAACGTCAAGTCTTTCTAATAAAATAATGACTCGTATCGATTAGAATAATCTGTAGGCCAAATTCATGGGCTTCTGTTGTGATTTTGATATCCTAATAATTCCAGTCTCGGCTTGATATTTGACAGGGGTCCACATAGTGTGATATTTCAGACAGAAAAGAATTGAGTCCATGTACGTATTGAGATTCATGCATGGTTTTAAAAACAAGCACGATAAGCCTGATTTACCCATGCTATTTCCCACTTTCCCCGTCTCCCATGGCCTCAGGCTAGCACAGAGAGAAACTTCAATGGGGTGGAGGAACGTGCGAGGCACCTGAACATCCATTTCTGAACCCACTGTACGTGGCTATGGTTATATTAGGGGTCATAGCATGATGGATAGGATAGTTGACAGCCCTTCGAAATTTTCTTTGCCAGAAAGAACTCACCGAAACTCGATATCCTCGCCATAATATGAATCCAAGGCCACGAGCCGGACTATCCGTGAAAAGATATACATGAACTCTTCTTGGAATTCACTTCTATCCTTACCAAGAACACATGTATCCTTTGTCCAAAGGGTAACCGGTTTTAAAATAAAATTACGACCTTTCGTAATGCCTATACTTCCAATCAAAAAACAACTTTCATAATGCCAAGGTTCTATTTTTCACTCTTGAATTCCCCCCCTACAAAATGTCAATCGTATCCCATGTTATCGGTTCAACTACTTGTATCGGGAACTCCAGTACATTAAATCACCTTCGAATTGGCTTCCGCTGCATGCCGTTATGTTGAGGAAGATAAACCTCCATCAATCAAGAAAAGGGCGAACTAAATATGTATATCATTGTTACTGTAAATGTTGTATATGCAGACATCTCTACGATAGAAGATTGGTAGGGGTTTGAGAGGCTAAATGTTGTCTGGTTATTCAATTGTGACCCCCAAACTGCTCTGAAAAAAATCAAAGCTACAGCAGTTTTGTGACATACAGAATGTTCGTCAAACAACTTTGTTTGCCAGGACTCTTCGAAGCTCATAGGAAATTCCTTTTAGAACAACTGGTTTCTGAATGACACCATTGATTCCGATTTGCAGGCATTTGTCCCACACATCGTCATCAGAACTAGCTGTCATGGCAATAATCAAAGGCCAACTTCGACTTCTAAACTTCCGGATTCTCACTGCAACTTCATATCCGTCCAACTCAGGCATCTGAAGATCCAAGAGAACTACTTGGAAAGATGCAGCTGGTCCAAGAGCACTAAGGCATTCAAACCCAGATGCAACAGTAGCAACATTGCAACCTAGCCTCTCAAGCAGCTTCCGGGTCACGGCTCTGTTCAAATCATCAGCATCAGCTAATAGAACTTGCAAGCCTTTGAAAAAAGAGTTGGAATGTGGGTTCTCTGAAGATTCTCCAGATTCAGAGATGGCCACTGCAATGGATGGTCGAAGTTGAAACCGAAGAACAAATCCCATGCTTTCAGCAAAACCTTGAGAGTTGGGCATCATCCAGATCTTACCTTGCATCAACTACCAAATATGAGGTTAGAAAATAAAAATTAATAGGAAAACAAAAACAATATATAGCTATTCTCAGAACCACATGTATAGCTGCTTCAATTGAGAAACACATAGCCTATTAACAAAAAAGGAAAAGATTATTACACCAAACTAGTTGCTTCCACGGCATGACAAGCTGCTGAATTTTTCCAGGAATTGCATTTCATCCTGACCTCAAAGCACCGATACTTTTCACTATAACATAAAGAACTAAGTTTTTTCCAACAATATATTTAGTAGATGACACCACCTAAGAGACAACTTCTACAATAAGGTACAATAATTGGTAATAAACATTGAAATACAAAACTTCAAGAAAAAACCCAGCTCCAAATGACACAAGATCAAAAGACTCAATGACATTAACCATCTATCACAACAAAATCGCTTCACTGAGCCATCTTCAGAGGTGGTCAGACAAGGATAATGTGTTTCATCAGAAAAAGATTGCGCTCAATAAGAGTTTATAATAGAATAATGAGACGTCGTGCATGAATTATGGTTAATATCTGTAACCATCCAGATACATGTATCTTTATAATCTTCACTGACATCGTGCATCTTGGACACAGAAATGAAAATCCTAATAATGAGACGTAAAGATTTCTCTCACAATTGATTTCTAGCAGAAGATTAGCGTCAGTGATTTCTATTATCTCAGGTCATAGTATGGAAAAAAAGGATAGCTAAATGAGCACATTTAACATACAAAGTTTATGATTCTTACATGGACCAGCTTTTTGCAAATGCTGAAGCTCAAGCCCTCCTCAACTCCATCGCTGGCAAACCTCTTACCACTATGTTGTAACATTGAAGCTGAGCCCTCTGATTCGGAGCCACTATTGTTTATTGCAATTTCAAATCTGATATATACATCCCCATCAGACATGCAAGGTCTCCAGGTGGTCCATCTCTGATCATTCCTCTCTTGACTTCCATTCTCAGAGAAAAACCGAAGCACTACAAACCCTCCTCCATTGTTGTGATCAAGTAGGTTCCCAACCATATGCAAAATCACCTGAAAAACCCTCCTTTCATCACCCATAACATTATCCGGCAAGGACTTGTCAACCTCAATTGAAAAACCAAAGCCCCTATAAATGCACAAGCATTTGGCAAGGCAAGCTGCTTCTTTGATCATGGCATGTAACCCAAATGATCTCATATCCAATGAAAATCTTCCACTATCCTTTATTGAAATTTCAGTCACATCATTTATCAACGTTGATAGGACATTGCTAGTCCTCATCATTGCATCAACAATAATCCGTTGCTCACCACTCAAATTACCATCCTGTATCAAGGAAATCAAACCCAAGATCGAGTGCATTGGTCTCTTCATCCCATCACTCATTACCTTCTGAAAAGCACCCCTAGCTTTGCTTGCCATCATTGCGTTCATTTTGGCCTGTTGCAAAGCTCGGTTTTGCTCCTCCAACTTCTCCCTCATGAGTTGGGACTCTTCAAGAACTGCAGCATGAGAGAGAGCCACGGCCACCTGATCAGCTACCACCTTAATTATCTCTACTTCCTGGTTGGTCCAGGATCTGGGTTGTCCACCGGGGAGAACCAATACCAAAATCGCATAACAAGCCTGAACTATCTCAGGAGTCCCCCCTTTGAAATTGCTAACATGAAGCATTGGCATTCGAATTGCAGCCACAGGCCCTGGCTCGCCAGACTCCCCATGGCTTGCAGCAGCAAGCGCTGAGTCAGGCCTAAGAATGTTTACCGCTTCACTTCGTTTAATTCTAACAACATCAGGATCAGTGATTGGAATTGAAGGATTATCTGAACTCAAATAATTACCCCTATTCAGCTCATGGGTCAAATCCATCAGGGTTTTCATCTCATTAGGCATCCAAACAGCACAGTTTTGCAACCCCAATGTCTTAGATAACTCAACAAGGGTAGTATACAAAATCGTATGCCTATCCAGTGATTTTCGAATCTCTTGAGTAAGCATACGAACATGCAACCCAGCTTCTTTTTGTTTCATTATAATCCCAACTTCACGACCAAGATCCCACGCCTTCTTCTTCAACATGAATTCTCTGACCTTCACTTTGAGAAGCAAAGGAATGAGAGTGAAAAGGGTAATGGCAGTGGCACAAGAAACCAGAGCAGTTAAAATCTTGAAGACAGTGAGGGCAAGCATAAGCTGAAATGTGTGGGGGCCGTACGTCATGCCATTGATCAAATGGGTTAATCCACATAGAACAATGAAAGCAATGAACTCGAAGAGAACCCATTTGAATGGAACATTTGAGCAGCTAACGAAGTATAGCAGCTCGATAGGGATTGAAAAATAGGCCACGGCAATCAAGAAATCACTCACTCTTTGGCTCTCTAGAATGCTTTCTATGATCCATAAACTGCCCTCATCTTCACAATTACATCGAGAAAATCCGTTGTCGTTTGCAGAAGCTGATATCAGGAGTGATAAAATCAACAGCAGCCCAGGAGCTAATGCTTTTAACATTGCGACCAATATGGGCTGCTACCTCTATCTCAATCCATTTATGAAATCAACAATTTTGAATCTTTTTTTCCCAACAAATTTGCCAAGCAACTACGTTTAACTATAGAAATCAAACATCTCCAGCTTCAATTCTCATTTCCTGTAAGAAACAAGAACAAAATCCCAACAAGATTAAAAACCCCATTAAGATTTTGAAGGAATTAATTAGCCTAATTTGGGGATCTACAACAAGTGCACATAAATTGGTTAACTTATCATATTCTAAACTAACTTCAGCTCACCGTTTACTTCTCTCCTCTCCCTAATTTTTAGATATATAATTAAAATATTATTAGAAGATGAAACAGTAAGGTGGAAGTCGACATTTTCATTTAAATAAAAAAAAAACATTTCATTTTCTAAAGGACGGAAAGTAAAGATAAACAAAAGCACAAGCCAAAAGATCAACCCCAACATAAAAAAGAAAAACAGTTTAACCCTGAATTAAGAAATCAGCCATAAAAACGGTAAACCCCACCAACTTTCCCTCGCAGAAAAAATAAACAAAACCCAGCTATAAGAAATAAGAAATGGCATTGCGGGCTAACAAGAGAAAGAAAACCCGTACCTTCAAAAACCCAGATGGGATCTTCTTCATTGATCTCTAACATGCACTGACATAGAAATTTACAGAGAGTTATTTGGTTATACCTAATAGAAAAGAAGAGCCGAAACCTGCTCAGTTACAGAAAGCATCCAGGCAAGCATAAACTTTGCTATACCAATACATCACGTCTTATATAGTAGAAGCAAATCCTTGTACCAAACTCTCTCGGAAGAAGGGGGAAAAAAAGAGGAAGGAAGGATAGATAGATACGGAATAGACCCAAACCACCACCTGGTATGGCACAAAGTGTAATGGGCTGTATGTATACAAGGACCAGCGAAAAATAAAAGAAAGAGCCCTTCTTATTATCAAAAAAAGAAAGAGCCCTTCTCTATCGTCAGTCAGAGAGAGAAAGTAAGAACAGGGAACAGACCTTTGCTAAAAGAAAACGGCTCTAGTCCTAGAGAGAGAGTAGAGAGTAGAGAGTAAAGAGGAAGAGAGATGCTGTAGTAAAACTGAAAATGTGAGGAACCAAAAAAGCAATGGGTCCGAGCCGTTGTTTTGTGTTGTAGGAGAGAGAGAGGAGAATAGATAGGAGAAGTGGGACCCGGTAGGGCGAGAAGAAGAGAACTTAGACGCTATTTTGAAACAACAAGTCTCTGTCCTACTCTACTCTATATTTGTTTTATTTTTCTCTTTCTCTATCAAAAACGTCTCTCTCTCTCTCTCTCTCTCTCTCTCTCTCCTTGCCTTAATGAAATCTTACCTTCCAGACCAAAAACCGCCATCTGCCTCTTTCTCTTCCTAGTTCGGAGCTCCTGGTTTTTCTTTGCAAATCAAAATCATCTAGACGGGACTTAGTTGGGTGGCACGTGGGTCCTGGTTCTCATTAGATTATTTTTTTTCAGGATACACTCACCTAGACCCCCTCTTTTTTCTTTTTCTTTTTCTTTTTTTCTTTTTTTTTCGCTATTGAAGCTGATTTTACCTCAATTGTACTTATAAAAATGTTTGCTGATGGAAAAAGTTATGCGAGATCCATTTAAAATTATAATCATATCATTGATTTTTGTAAAAATAATTGATTTGATGTCAAATTAATTATTATTATTTTGTGTAAAGGTATAATTAAATATGACTTTCAAATAATATTTGAAAAACACTAATGTGTAAATAATTTTTTATTTAATATTATTGTGTTGTATATGTGCGGACTTCATGTTTTTTAAAATATTTTTTATTCCACCAAACAAATAATTAAATATTGATATTGTAGTTATAAAACTCACTCTAATATCAAATACATATTTATTTATTAATAGATTAAAAATATATTTGGTATTATTAAGATACAATGTGATTTTTAAAAATATTTTTTATTTGAAAATATATTATAATATTTTTTAATATTTTAATATTTTTTATATAAACACATTAAGATTATAAAAAAAATACTAAAAAAATTAATTTAATATTATTCAAATAAAAAAAACATAAGTTGCGATATTTCCAAATTAAAACCTATTAAATATAATAGTAATATAACATATTAATGAATTCTTACCATTATGAAAAGGTTGCTTTCACCTCTTTACAAGTTTACATCGTATGATTGGAAATAAAGTCTTTATAGTACTTTCTTCCATTTTAGCTTTATCTTTATCCTCTCCCATTTTCTTTATTATCTATGTGAACGGAAAAAAAAAAAAAAAACAGTGGTTAGAGATAAGAAATTCTCTAGCAGTGGTAAAAACCTGATTTACAAGGTATGTTATTTAGTTATAGTAAAGGATTATCTTCAAAGTATATAACAATAATGAAAAGATCACGGCTAAATTAAGATGAAGGGTGGCAAGACAAATCCAACCAGATTGATGCAATCTCACCTACTTGACCCTGATAAACAAAAAAAGGGAAGAAAGGCATTTCACAATCGTTGATTTCATGCAAACTTGCTAGGTTTGATTTGAAATATGTAAACATCCATGACATACACCCGATTATTAGGGATTTTCTCCTCCAAAGCAGAGCGGAAGGCCTTTTTGCTAGACTCCATAATCATCGCAAATGCCTCCTAATGAAGTTCCTTTTACGTTGATGTTTAGTGCAAGCAGGAAAAAACTGAGTGTTACTACTGCTATCTCCTAGTTTGTTTAGGAGCATGAAGTTTCTTTTACGTTGATGTTTAGTCTCGATGACATTTTTGCTTCTAATATATAGTTGTTCTTTTGCTCATTCATCTTTCAATGCCGCTAAATGCTCCTAATTTGCTGCATCCCAACCATCAATACTGTTTTGTAAAGTACGGAGAGATTCCTTGAGTTGAAGAATGCGTCCGCTAGAGTTAGCAGCACCATCTCGTGATCAATTAGCAAGGCTACGTCGAGCTCTCCTATGTTTGGAGTGAAGCTGAAACATATCGCCCAAGAGAAACCATCTAACATCATATATTTGAAGGTTTTTCGGACTATTATCTATTTCTAAGAGGGGGGTCAGCAGTATGCAAAAGGATGAATGGATGATCAGAGCCCAAATCATCAAGGTGAGAAATGGAGTAAGGATCATTAAGAGATTGACAATGAGAAGAGGAGAGAAACCGATCCAGCTGCCGTTCGTAGATGTGATTACGTCGACCTCTTATTCCGAGTGAATGTAACCTTGAAAACCCAAATCCATTGAGCCAGGTGAATCCAGGAAATGGTGACAAGAGGCAATTTTATGGTAGTCGTAAGCACGACCATCTATCTTCTCTGAAGCACTCGGCAATGCATTGAAATCGCTCATGAAAAAGATCAATAACGGAGTCAGAGGAGGCCTGGGAGATGATAAATTGAAACTGAGTTGATCGGGTGTCATCGTCACAACTAGCATAATTAAATACCCATGGCATGGCATCAACACATGAGCACTTGATTCCTCCAATATTATCCTCTGACAATTCATCTGAATTCCCTTCCGTATCTGACCATCCTTGTTTAAAAGAGTTATCCGATGCCAAGTTTGCAAAGCTGAAAGAAGATGGCACAATCTTGGAACCATTGCCTTGTGCTGTTACCTTCAGTCCCGCTTGCTTCTTTTCTTCCACGTTTGCTATAGACTTGAGAAGAATTAATTTCATAGTCAGGGCCAAGCACACCATATACAACATGGACAGGCAAGCATGCACCTCAGGTCCTGCAGAGGAAGGCCCGTTGCAGAAAACATCTCCTGAACTTTAGAATGATAACATCGTCATCATCCAAATCAACTCATTAGGCTGATTTATTCACCGGTGGGACCGCATCGGTAGAAAATGTGGAAGTGCTAAATGGCAAATGAGAGTCCCACTGGCCATGTGGAGAAATAATTGCTGGTTCTTGGACGGATTTACAAAGACGTGATTCACTCTCCAGGGGAAATGAATTTGGAGAGCACACATCAGTCGGCGTGCTGGCAGTAGGTGCATGTATCAGCGGGTGTTTGGCAACGGTTTTTTTTAATATAAAAATACTTTTTATTTGAATATATATTAAAATAAGATTTTTTATTTTAATATATTAAAATCATTAAAAAATATTATTTTAAAAAATAATAATATGTTGGTTTTTGTGCAGAAATAGGAGGGCTCCAGGTGGCATGAATTTGGAGGACAAACGGCACAGCTAGCTCCTACTAGATTCATTCCCTCGGGAAACCCGACTCTTAATCTGCTCGTTTTCCCTCTACAAGCTTGCACCTGTTTATCCACAGGTAGAGAGGAGAATTGTGGGAAATTTTATTTTAGTAGTTGGAAACTGGGATCAACAAGTGCAGTACTGCAGATGATGATGGCATGTCACGGGGAGGGTGGGTCACCAGTTGCTGGTCTTCCAGAAGGCAGCCCATCTGATCAACCTTGATCGTTATACTACAATGGTTATTTTCCAAGATACCTCGCAATTTTAGTATTTTTCCCGTTTTGACACAGTAGAAGCAAAAAAAAATGGGAGACGCTGATATTTAAATCGGCCAGCAACCCTTGCACCAGTTTTCGATGGTTGATCAAGTGGTAAACACGATTCCCAGTTTAACAATAGAGCCTTGTGCACCACGAATGCCAAGAATTTCAGAATCAAGAACATGACCAAGATTGCATCCGATTCTCTACCTGCTTCTTTGGTGCGATAATGCGAATTGAAGGAAGTCCCCATAATTGTATCAGAACGAAGCTTCGCAGAAGTTGTAATCATAAAAACAAATCGATGATGGAATAACAGGAGTTAATTATGGTAAAGGCACGGACCACCATTTAGGATTCGAATAACATCATATTCATGAGTAAAGAAAAATTCCGAACAGCCCTCACCAAATTCCTGAACGTTATAAAACCCCTCGGGATTCTTCGATACAGCTTATCGAACATCTTAATTTGAGTGTAACCTTATTCGCGTGTCGCGATCTGTAATGACTTTCCCAACCAAACAACTTCGAAGAACATGAGGTCATCCTAGCTCAGCTGTGAATAGTAAAATTGTAAGGAGTCAACCCAACCCACGTCTGGGATCTCGAATAATAGCTCACATGATGCCATCCTCATCCTCTCTAGGTATAGTAACGGCTTCAGAAGGGGGATCCGTAGAAAAGAAAGAAAGTTTATTAAGATGGAGGGAAAACGAAGACACGATGATACGTGAAACAAACCCTAGTAAAAGAGAGGAAAGCACGCTAAGAGAAGGAGACTCATCACATAGGAGAAAGAGGCTATACTCCGAAGAGAGAGAGAAGTTATTTTACAATATTTAGCTTCAAGAAGTTGATTTTTTTGGGGGGAAAAAAATGCTTTGCAAATCGTTAATCGATGAAAAGTTAATAATAAAAATTAAAAAAATACACACTTATAAATTGTGTAAAATGGAAATTGATCAAAACTAAAACAAAAAATGAAGTCCCAACCTAAAACATCTTTTCTTTCATCTTACTAATCCCTTGCATAAGAAAACTCGGCTTTCGAGAGTACATTGCTTATGGTGTACTATCACACATCGATGAATCATGAAAAAATTGAATAATATATAAGTAATAGCTTATGTATTCGTGTGCATAAAGAATCTTATTTGAATAATATGGTCAATAAACCAACTCATCGTTGTATTTATAAATCCAAAGACTTACATCTGAACAAATCTAGAAATTAAATTAAAATTTAAAATAATTCAAATTAAATAAACTAAGTGAATTAAAGGGTGCCAGGAAAATAAGAAGAAACATTGATGATAGAGAAAAGGACAAAGTAAGAGAGTACACTAAAAACTAACAGAGCACTTTGGATATTTAAAAAGAAAAAAATAGCAAATAATTAATTTAAATATTTTTTTTACGAGGGTGGAATTTTTATTGATTTAAAAAAAGCGGAATTCCTTACATCATAATTAATCAATGGAAGCCAGTCTAAAGTGGAACTCTTTGTGGATAGAGAATGATGAGGGTTTTGATGTCATTTGACAACACCTAAAAGCATGTGAAAAAAATATATAGAGAAAATGAAAATACAATATCGTGAGAAAAAAAAACAAGTTATTTTATGAGAAAAACGATACTACAAGAAGAAAGGCTGTTATGTCTATGCAATTTTGAAATCTTTCGATCACTATTATTTTTCAACCATTAAATTTAGATATTGATGAAGTATTAGTATTTATAGGATTAGGTTTTTTAGTGGTTGAATCATAAATTAGTTAAGTGTCTTTGAAAATAGTATATTTCTCCTATATAAAGTAAATTTTCTTGATGAACACCTCTAAATTCCTATAAAAAGATTTTTTTAGGGTGTTTGAAGACCTTCCAATAGTAAAGTTAGCAACTTAGTAAAGAAAAAGAGTGATAAATACATTTAAAAGGCTTTAAATTCTAAGATTTTGGTTGTTTTTGTGTTGAATATGTATTTTTTAATGTAAGAAACAACTTTTTTTTTACCTGATAGTTTAAGGAATATTTATAGTCATTGGACCTTGTTTTTTTCTTGGATAAAGAGATTGGAGAGTAATTTCATCATTACAACATTTATGAAGGCTAAAATATCTTTAACACAAGTATGAATGGAAAAAAAGAGTGATAAATACACATGCTTTTGGATTTAAAAAGTAGGCTAAGATCATTTGAGGTGGGGCTCGGGTTGTGCATACAAGCCCACAAAGAGGTGCTGGGATGCCCAACACCTATGCTCGGGTTACACCCAAGCCCAACGGAAGGTACAGGGCATGCCTAGCATCTAGGCTTGAGTTTCAGCCTAGCCCAATCTTTTTTCTGGACTCGGGTATTTTTATCCAAGTCTTTAAAAAGAGTTAATTTGAAAATGCATAAAAAATATTAAATCCATGATTATTATAGATTTAGTGTAAAAAAAAATTTTAATGCATCAAATATCAATTATCAATTATCAAGTATCATTAAAAAAATCTTTATGACAGTGCCGGGACATATAAGAGACCCACAAAATCATAAAAAGTAAAATACCTATTAAATTGTAGAATAAAACTATTCATGTCAAATCTATAACACTTCACCTGAAAGTATTAAAGGAAAAGATATAAAATAATGTTGTTGCCATGAAAAATCACTAGTAAAAGGACATGGAGGAAATTGAAAGATCATCGGTTACTAATTAATGCAAATGATTAAAAATCAATCAAATAATTTAATTAAGATGTAATAACTAATTAAAAAGTATAATTTAATTCTTGAAATACGCTAACAATTTAAATTTTTGAGTGCCGTTGTTTTTTTCACACAAATGCACCTAGCATACAAGCATAGGTTCCCTCACCATATTGAATGGCGGGTCCAAGAAGTGTACAACAACCTCTTTTTGGAATTTTATTTTCTTAACAATTATATACTTTTTTTTTAAATCCCTATTCTTTCCGAATAATTCAATTCTGCCCACGCATCTAAAAAATTATCGCTAATATGATTCTGGTTTCAATTTTTTCTTCTTTTTTTTTTTCAAAACTAAAAGTTTTCCTTTATATATATATATATATATTCACTTTTCACACGTAAAATTTAAGAATAACATTTATATAAAAATCTCACTACATTAGACATTAAATTCTGAGAAATTAACCCATTAATTTTAATTCTAGTTTTGACTGATCATATTCAAAATTGATACAGATAACATTGAGTGATGATACGTTCGGTGCATCATCCCCACCTAAAAAGAGGTAAAAAGAAAATAAAGTCTGCTTAACGTCGTTGTTGGTAACGAGGATAATTAACCGAAACAATCATCCTGTCTTTCTTTCAGAGGTAATCAAGCCCACACGATTTTGAACAGGCAATGATCGAAAATGATGCTTGAAAACGAGTATGGTTTAACATTTCCTACGTGCATCGAACATGGCCTACAAATTGATGGCCTTTGAGTGTATATTGATCAACATACAGAGCGTGAGAGAGAGGGAAGAACCAGATTTATTTTCAAAGATTTGACGTCCGCGGACCTCTTCTTTCATTAACTTCATCAATATATTCATCAGAAATAAAATATCTCGATAATAGTTTCTGGTAGAACATTGCTTTCCTTCTCATCCATTACTTTGCAAATATCGAAAGTGCGTGTCTACTGAAAAAGAAAAGTAGTTGTCTTAATCTCCACATTCATCTCCCTTGGCAACTTTTTAACATCTCAGTCGATTACTGTAACAAAGAAAAAAAACTTGAGGCTGCCGTTTGCCTAGTTGGGTTTGCTACTTTTGACCCTTTTTTTTCTAGTCGGGAGACTTTCCTGTCTTTGGTGTGTTGTGGTGAAGACTGGCTTACAATCTTTTCTTTTTTTAATAATACTAATAATCTACCAAATTGATTATTATTTTCTTTCCAAATTTCCATCTCTTGATTAGTACTACACCTATTCCTTTCTTTCTTTGTTTTTTTAGTGGACATCTGCTTCGATTTGTTTTAAAAGGGTACATCAACGTTATTCTCACTTCATTTATTGTAGAAATTAAAATAATTTCATTGAATATGTTTCTTGAATCTTCTTTTTATTCTTAAAAAAGAGAAGATATAAGAGAAATAATAGATTATACATATGCAATTATTAACGTTATTCTCACTTGATATTTTTTCAAGTAAAAAACAATTATAAAACAAAAGCTATACAATAATGCGAAACAAGCACTAATTGGCATTTGCCAAGTGATTTCCTTATGATGGTGAAGTTGATTTGCAAGGGGGAGTTATTGAGATATGACATGTCATTTAGGCGAGTGATTTGAAGAGAGTCAAGAGGATTAATTTAGGTGCAATGCATGCCATAATTAGCATGTTGATTCCAAAACGAGGCGAGGGCCCAATCCTTGACTCGAATTGCACCGGTCTGAGATAATTGGAACTTCTGCAACCATTTCTTTTTATTCCGCCCACTTCACTGTTTCTGAAAAAAAGAAAAAGAAAAAAAAAACATCAATGTAATTTTGAAAAGAAGATGAAATCTAGCCATATAATTTTGGTGAAAAATAGGCTCCAGCAGCAAGAACAATGAATAACTAGAAATATACAGTAGATGATCCAATAATAAAAATTTAAGATTAAGGGTTTGCTCCCTTTATGATCTCAGATTCGAGCCATGTGGTTATTAATATTGATGGACAGTAGAGATTTACCTGATCGTTAACTTCAGAACCCGTGAGGATTAGTAGAGGTGCACGCAAACTAGCTCGGACACCACACATGAATAAAAAAAAAAACTTAATCAGGTGGTAAAGAAAAGCAAGCTAGAATAACTTAAATTAATTCAATATTGTTGTTATTATACATATTTAATATCAAAATAACAAAATTCTAAAATCAAATAAGGAACTATATAAGTAAGAATTAATCTTTAATCTCGGATTTTTTCTTTTTATACACAACCGAATTTTGCATAATACCAACGGATTATTCTGTCAGTATTTATATACTGATTTCATCGAAAAAAAATTACCAATGAAATCTCGAACAATAATTGGTTGTTGGAAAATTTATAGTCGGTCACTCCATCAATAATATAATCACCGATGAATTTATAGATATAAAAGCATGCTAAACAAGAAAAATTTACCAGATGAGATTAGTGTGATTCATTTATAATTTTTTTAATATTTTATATAGATTACATTTATTTTTAAAATTAAAAACATTTGTTACTTTGCATAATTATTTTTTATTTTATCTTATTCAATAAATTTTATATGTGTTGATTTATGTTACAAATTGATTTTTATAAATAAATTCATTAAATATAATAAAGTAAATGACTTGTATTGTGATATTAAATATTTTAGCATACATCTATCTCTTAATTTTTCTATTTTTTTTATTAATAAATTTTTTTATATATAAATAATTATTGATTTTTTTAATTATATAATTGTAAAAAATAGCCTGTAATTAAGAATTTTTTCAAAAGACAAGTTTACGAGCCGTGGGCAAAATAGCTTAGTGTACACATATTCTCGGTGGCAATTTTAAAGCGAATTGACCGAGGGATGCTTGGAATTGATCGGTATCCAACTCACCAGGACAAGTATGGGGATGGCAAATGCTTCATGCTCGAGGGACACACGAACATAATTGAGGCTGTGTCAGTCAAGAGAATGCACAAGAACCATTCTTACACATCCACCCATGTGCTCTCCGATGGAGGAGTTGCATCCCTTACCTGGGCGGTGGAAGGGCCTCTGCAAAAATGCACATGTCCTTTTCCCATATAGTCACATCTATTAAAATGTCAGAAGCGTAGGGGTCATAGGGTTGCCTTTTCAGGAAAACTAAGGGACTGAAGATTTCGTTAATTTGATTCCAATTTTTTCAAAATAATCTCAATCAAGTCCCTCAATTATTGTTCATTATTTTTTCAGTCAGAATTTCTTAAAAAAAAAAACGCCGGGCACATTAGAGGGAAAATATTATCAGAAATTTACAGAAGGGCCTAATTGAGAAATGAGGTAATTTTTTGGAACCTAATTGATAAAATTGAGGAGTTTTGTATGCAATTGAGGATGAGTATTTAGATTAAGAATTAAATTGAGGTTTTCTAAGAAATTAACTAATTCAGCTGACTAGCACGAACAATGAAAGCAACCTGCTCCTTGTATTTTTTCGGGGTAAATTGAGCGGAGGGGGAAACTAGCTGGTATTGGCGAGTTTCCTGATTCTTTGGCTGAGATTTTACCGGTACTGATTCCGATGGTGGACTCTCCGGATTCTATTAAACAATTCCGTCCTATATATCAACCTCTGTAATGGAACTTATAAACTTATCACGAAGGTTTTGGCTGATAGAATTAATCGACCTTTGCTTGAAGGCATTATTAGTCCTCTTCAAAGGAGCTTTACTCCTAGCCGGCACACTAAGGACACATTACAGAGGTAATGAATTGTGTAACCAAGTCTTCCTTGTCTATTGTGTCGACTGGGAAAAAATCACCATGAACGAGGTATCTGTAACGGGATCCTCTCTCCCCTTACCTGTTTGTGCTGTGAATGGAGCGGCCTTTTCTCAATCAAGTCCCATGCAGATTTATGCAAAGCAGACTTTATATGGTTAAACAACTTCTGCCATATTTGAAGCTCTTTGTTGATACTCGTCATTATTATGTAATTGTGAGTTCACTACAGGGAAAAAGAAAAAGAAAAAGGAAAGGATTAGATACCCGCCAAGTGTTCAACAAACAGCTGACGTTGGTCAGCCCAATCCATATACACTGAATAAATAGGTCCAGAATTAATGGCCTCAAACCATTTTAGCTGAATGAATGTGCCAAGTGGCCCATGTCTATACCATTCTGCTCCCTCGCTGCTTGTGTTTATAAAATTTTATATGCAATTGAATCCAGTCCAGGCTCAATGCCGAAGACAGGTCTCTCTATCACTTTCTTCTCTAACTATATTCTTCTTCCGGGCTGGGTGTGTTCGAATCGTTTCTTTAAGCACTTAGATCTAGCCCATGATTATTTATAGCCCAGAACATGATAAGAAAAGGGTTAATACAAACTTGTGATCTCTCTCTAAATTTTTTATTTATTTTTCTATCACATGTACAGGATTCCGCAGTCCATAATCAATGGTTAGATAGCTAGAGAAAACATCATTAATCAGTGGTTAATAAGATAGAAGAGCTAAATTACTATCATGAAATGTATCACTACTATATATATGAGAGCAGTACTCTACTCACATATTTACAGTGTGGCTGTGCAATAAATAGTTTAACTTCATTTAGAATCTCATTAATGAATGGAAATTTTACAGTGAGTCCAGTTTTGAATCTCGGATTCAAGAGTTGTCAAGACGACAGAAGCAAGTACCTATGGATTTATCTTTAGACATTTTGGGATTTCATTTATAAAAGGAAAGGCCTTTAATTTCTAGTTTCTTTTCCTTGCCTTTAATGTTGCTGTGTAATAAATTCCATCCCGAAGTAGCCCAATAAATAAAATTTGAAGCTACAGGGAAAGAGAGAGATAGCTGGGCAACGTAATCGGTTGCCTGTCACATTCACATCCAAATGATCAAGAAAAAAATGTATACATGCATTCACATTCTCAAAAAAGAAGTACATACACACATTAATTCATGCTTACATATAAATCATACATTTTACGTATACAATATTATTAAAATTATGTGTTTTTTTTCTTATTAAAAATTATTAAAGAATAATATATAATCGTCTATTAAATTTCTTGAAATATTTTAATAATAATTTGGTATGATATCAAAATCTTAATTATTACAAATTAATTCGAATCTCATTATTTTTTTTCTCTCTAATAAAATTAAATATAAAATAATAATAAACATATGTAAATTTTAAGTTTAATTGAGAAAATATATTAGAGAATAATATAGAAAATTATATATTGGATTTTACCTAATATTTTAAAATTGCAAGTTTAAATAATTTTTTGAAAGAAGTGATCCTTAAAAAAACTACAACACTATTTAATACAATCAGTTAATTGTAGTAATTAACATTAATATCATTTTTTCATTTCAAGAATTCTCGAGTTCAAACCTATTCGTAATTAACAAAACAACAATGCTAACGTAGTTCTTCCTTAAAATTGGATATATATATAATTTTTCCATAAGCCAATGATATTAAAACATCAAGACGGGAAATCAACCGACAAGGAGGGAAAGCAAGGCAAAGCATAATCTGGAAGAAACTGCTAGAAAATAGACAAATATCAAACAATATACAAGATCATTAACCAAATTCGTACTAAAAATATACAATTGAAATAATTAACATAATTAGCGAGTACTTTGTCTATAAAACATTGAGAAAAGGCATTACACAGTCTCTGAAAATAGTAACATCTCCTTTCTCTTTAATTAGCAATGTTAGCTTCCTGATGGTCATTAATGGCAAGGAATCACATGCATGTAATTCTTACCGTCACGAATAACAAAAAGAGCTAAGGATTTTGAATTTATTGCATGATAAATTACATAATACAATTATAGCTAGGAAAATTCCTGCGAAGTAATAATCAATGATCATGATGGCGAATACCCATGTGATAGACAGGGAGAGGAAGTATACAAGAAATTGTTTTCTGACCTAGAAAAATCATTCCTTTCGACTTAAGCAAAATGTCTCATTTAATTATACTAGAAACGTTTCTAAAATCATCAGCACCGCATGTATATTACCTTCTATGGTTAGATATGCTACGTTATAACATCGAATAATGCGATATAATTAATTAATTGGCTATAAGCAATTAAGTATATATATATATGGCATCTCTTTGGCAAACAAGCTAACAATCAATGGGAATATCCAAGGGACTAATAACTCACAAAGGTTATTAATTGGATTCATGATCAATGCTTCCTTAGCACATGAGCAGATGACCAACTTCTGTTAATAACTTTCATGGAGGTCTACCATAATTCCAAAGATGTTAATTACCGCTTTAATTTCTCACAACTGATTATGCAAGCAGTACTGGTTCCTGGTATCAGGTAGCATTAGCAATGCATGAATTAAGTTTAGTTTTGGATTCAATGTGAAATCGTTATATAAATTTTAGAAAGAAAGATCATTTAATTAAATTGGACACTCACTGACTCACAATTCCCTAGCTAGTACTCCATCTAGGTCTTAAGTAGTTTTTTGTGAAGAATGCCTCATGAGGCTTGATGTCATCCAATTATAAACAATTTTGCGCAATTATCTATTTGACAAGGAGAGAATTGATCGGAGTCTTACCTTCTGTCCATGCAGTGAAAGAAGAAAATGCAGTGACAAATAAAATGTTGCTAGATTTTGTATACGAAAATCAAGAATGAAACTTTGATGCTGCACAAACATGGCTTATACGAGTTTGAATATTGAGAGATAGAAACGGTAGAACATGACTAATTCTAATATAATCTGAATTTAGCCACACCAAAACTATTAAATACAATGCACTTACCTCCTAAGTAGAACTTGATTCATGGATTCATCTGTCATGGAAGTGGAATCTGAATCAAATATCATGGCGTTTTCGATCTCACAGCAGACATGGTACTCTTTATATTACACCAACGGAACAGTAATATGCATATTGCAATCTTCATGAAATCCATATTAAATTCCCCCTATGAAACAGTACCAGCAAATAAGTACGTAAACCCTGTAAGAAACATTTGTTCATTCCTGAAATATAGATTTACCCGTGTGACCCATTAGCGGTCACGTCCAAGTCTAAGCTCCAGATCGACTTCGTCATCGTCAGAAACCCTCCTATTCCCTCCACTATCCTGGATATTGGCAGACCCAATTTGCAAGCTTAGACCTTTACCCCAAAGCTCTTCGTTCATGCTCAAAGATTGAGATCTTGGCCCAAGAAAATCCTGGCTACCATGTTTGTAATTGCTATATAGCTGTCTAGGGCTAGAACCTGCAGGTGGCTGAAAATACATTTCATGATTCCTTTGAGCCTCCAAAAACGGATAGTAATTTGTGGGTATACTTGAATTTGGTACCATATATCTAGGATTCTTGATTTCCTCATTGGCTTTGCTTGAAACTGATGAGGAACTTGCAAGGTTTTTGCCTCTGGTTCGATTAGCTCGATCTTTCCGATGTATGTTCATGTGTCCCCCTAAGGCCTGCGCGTTTGTGAAGCCTCTCTTGCAAAAAGAACATTCATATGAGCGTTTAGCAGTAGTTGCTGTATTGCTTGATAAATCTTCTTTGACTTGTTCTTGGCTATCATAATTTTCTTCACTTGAAGCCTCTGGGCTTCCTTGTTTAGCCGACTCCATATAAATAAATATCAAGAAATTGAAAACCTTGTTGCGATATTGACTATTTGACCAAAGATTTCTTCGCTTGAGATCAGAATACAAGGTAAAGGCTAGAGAAAGAGAAGGAAATGGTTTTAGTGGAATTGATCTAGGTTAGAGAAAAACAGTGAGAAGGCAACAGAAGGGAAAGGCAGGTGCTTGTGAAATAGTGACAACACAAGTCATTGGCATTTCCATTGAGACTTCTGTGTACTTGTATTTAAGGGAGACTCAATTTTGGCGTTTGCTTTAGGACTTTTCTTGTTGGTCGGCTCTTGTGATGTATCCATTTATCTAGTAAATTTTATCATCTCTCATCTCTTTTGATCATCTGTATGCTGGTTATAGGATTTTCTTTTTTTACTGAGGTTGGGGATGAAAATTCTGCTCATGTAGCTTCCATTAATCCGGTTTTTTTTTTTTTTTTTCTAACGCGGTTGTTATTTACCACTCTTATCGGTACTTACAACCTTGCTATTAAGCTCTAATTATAGTAATTGCACAAGAAAAACTAGTTCCACATGGTCTGGTTTCCAATTTTGAGGAGGATGTGCTCTACATGACTTTTGTTTCTTTTAAAAGACATGAGACCTTCCAACATATGATAATTTTAATTTACCATACAGCTACTAGTAGCTAATGCACAGGAAGCATCGGTTCTATTTGGCTTCAATTCACTTTTTTACGAAAAACGAGCCCTTTACATTTGAAGGTATGAAATGAACCTTCCAGCATATAGGATGCCTTGTTTTCATGTATGAGACACAGGCTGATCAAGTCTCAACATTAGACATGAATGACAATCTTAATCTTACAACCCAGAGGAGATGATAATGCTAATACTATAGGAGAGGTCCAGCTAAACATCTAGCCATTGAAAACAATTGCTAATGAGAAACCGCGTGGAATTATATTGGAAAAAAACCCCTCTTAGGTGCTATAGGCTGCCATTATGATTTGCTCAAAATGTGTATGGTCTTGCTATAATTATAATATAATCCTAAATTGAAATCTATAACTTACAAATCACTGTCTTTTTATTGTACCTGCATGGCTACTTCAATTCAATGTTTTGCGACTGTCTCCTTTTCATTGAATCAATAATTATTCATATAAATATCCCTTTTCCTTTCACCCCCAATATATGGCGTAGATAACTTGAATACTGCTAGAAAGGGGAAAAGAGAGAGAGAGAGAGATGGCATGTTAATAACATTAGCGGCCGGGTATAATATATTGCATCAAATCTGACATAATTGCCTAATTCATCCATGGTAATAGAAACTTATTAATATTGTACTGGCTCAAAGCTCACTCGTTCAATTTTGATGCACGTCCTAGTTGATTTCCACATGCCTCATTTCTCCTTCATCTTGTGACTTTGCTAGCTAGTTTCAACAAATAAACATTTATAGTAATAATTACCTAATCCAAAATCAAACGAAAGGGAGAGAGGGAGCTTGAAGCTCGATAAGAATGAATTGATGTAACTTAATACTCAACTTTATTGGAAAATTAACCTCGAACATACCATGCGTCTTTCAATGTGCTTACTTGATTAGCTGTTTCCCCCCTTCTTATTAGGTAGCTGGTTGTCATTCTTTTAGGATAGAGAGACGGCAAAAACAACGCATTGACAGTACTTAAGCTAGCTTTGACCATGTCCTTTTTTTTTTCCTTTTTTGTTAAAAATTTCTTACCATGTCCTAGAAATGACTTGTAATTTTTCATGCTTATGTATGTGATCTTATATACTTATGTATTGATTATAACTGTAATAACTAATGATTAAAATTAAATGACAAACAATTTTTGACAAATGGAAGAAGGTCATCAATGACAACAACACGAGTACTGTAATATCACTAATTAGTGCCAGTTCATTTACAATTAAGCTTTTGAAAACTTTTTGACCCAACAAAACACGATGTTCAAGCTTAATTCTATGAATGGAAATCTTATTTAATTTCAGGAGCTTAATCACAGGCGACGTTTCAAAAAAATAATGACCTTGAGTGGATTAAACGTAGAACTTTATTTTGTTGTCTGGTTTGACCTTAACAGGTCCTTAATAGGTAAAATTTGGCAAACAAAACCAAATTGAACATATCTTTATGCTTAAGAGAATTAATAAAAATGCTTTCCGATAAATTATTGGTTGATTCTGGTCAAACTGACTGGACTTGACCGTGAGCTTATGATAAATTTTCAAATTGATTTTATCTTGAACTTAGCTCCAAATAACTTTCCAACTTTCTTCTTGTTTTTCTTTTCTTTTCTTTTTTTATAAGCCAAACATTACTAAAAAAGCACCACAAAAGTTTCCAAATTTCTTCTAATGACATGAAAGAATGATACTTCTATAATATATTTCACCATGAAGGCCAATAGTACCGCGTCGCGTTTCACTTTTCTTTTTTTAGATTTTCTTGTATGATCTAGGCAAGGGATACCCATTTTTTCCTTTTGCTGTTGATAGCTTCCATTCATAAACCTCTAGGTGCATGTTGTAATCCTTCCTTCTTACATCTATCGATTGATTATATGTCTAATATAAGGAACGGTCTTTTCTTTGGGATCAAGGAGAAGAAAGGGCAAAACTTTGCTGTCATAGCCATCAAAATGAATTCCCACATAAGCGCATGACAGTAAGGTTCTGGCTACATGCATCATAAACAATTCTAAATCATCCAGATGCCTTGTAGTTGTATTTTTATGAGATTGTCATTTTGCTCCTTGTCCAGATTTACAAGTGAAGTTTTCAACACGTTGATGTATTTACTTGTTTTGCTTTTAAATTAAATGGTGCCATCTCGTTAACTTATTCAGTGTTGACATGTTATTGGAGTCGATCTGCTCATCCAGGTTTTGAAGGTCCATTTGACATTTTCTCAATAATATTTTCTTAGGGCTAGCTGCAGTGATATTCCAATTCACATATATTATTCCCAAAATGGCTTCGTCCCAAAAACTATATGCAGGTAATCCTTCTGCCGACAAGAGACCTGGACTTAAAACTTTGGGCCTTAGAGTGATTTTTATTTTCATAAGGTTTGTCAAAAAGTCCCAAACTTGAATAACAAAAACTGCGAAGTCCCAATTTCCCGTTTTTCTCCATAATCTCATACATCCGCTGTGTTCTAAGATGATGTTCTAGACTCGTTGTAATATTATGTGCTAGGATTTTTAGGAGAGCTCATTTAAATTTTTATAAAGAAAATAGATTATACAAAGTTTTTTTACTGCTTGTATAGATCAAAAGGAGGATTAAAGACAAGATACATCAGGAGATTTATAATTGATTTTTTTTATAAGGTAATTAACGTTTAATTAAAGAATGCAATGTGTTGACTATGGTTTTAAAGTTAAGTAAGATTAATGAGGGGAGAGGGGGGGGGTCACTCTGCATCCTATAAATTAAAAAATAAATAAAAATAAAACATTGATAGCATCCATTTGACCTCTATGGTGAAAATAACAACTGGGTGTAAAGAAGATGAAACTAGCCTGCAGTGACACGGGCCCGAACTGCAAACGATGGGCCCATCATGGTAGTCGAAATCGGCATAATCCATTTTTATTATTTTAATTTTTGGTAGATTACCAAGTAATTTAGACTCACGAAAGCTCGCTCAGCCCATTAAAGGTCTATAGTCATACTTATATTGGCAATCAGCTGGAACTTTCCTCGAAAGTAAAACTCAATAAAAGTTATTTAAGTTGCAACAGGTTAAACTAGTTTTTCAAACTTCAAAATCTCAAATTTAAAGCCTGAAGTTTGAATTAATGTTAGATGGATAGACAGGCTTTAATGGTGATGAATAATTATTAAACTCGGTCCAGGGTTGACCTAGTCAAGAGACGAGGTCTTAGGGCATACGGGTTGACCCGAGTAAACCCGGAAATTTTTTTTAAAAAAATTAAATTTGAGGTTTTAATATTCTTTATAGAGAAGTCTTGAAACAATACACGTGGATGTAAACTATATAAAAAAAATATAAGATATGAAGTGTATTATAGTTATTTCATATCGAAAAGTTAAAAAATAATCTATGTAAATATAAATTATAAAAAAGAAATGTGAAGTGTAACCTACTTATCTCATATAAAAAATTTAAGGAAGAATTAATGTTGATGTAATCATATATAATTATCTCATATTAAAAAAATAAAAAACATGTGAATTTAGACTATAAAAAAATATAAAGCATTAAATGTAATATAGTTATTTCAAATAAAAAAAATAGAGGTTATAAATAATTATCTCACATTAAAAAGTTCAAAAAATAATTTATATAAATGTAGGTTATAAAAAAAATATGTGAAACTAAATATTTATAAATTAATTTTATATTTTTTGAATATATATATATATATATATATATATATATATTCATTCTAGTTATGTTGGTAACCTTGCACCCTCGGGGTTGGCCAAACCAATTATAAATTCAAATTTTATTTATTTGAATTCCAGCCAAAATCCCAAGTCACCTGGATTTATGTCAATCCGTCACGCCATGTTGACTTTCATAACTATACTGTAAAGAGACAATCATGCAAACATTCTTCTATTTCATTGGATGATCAACTTATTAACAAAAAATTATACACACACACACGGGTCAGAGGCTCAGAGCTAGGTTTTCAATTTGCTTTCATCTCTGATATACACACACGCTACCTCACGGATGTGAAAGCTATAAAATCAATAGCTTTATTTGGTAATTTAAAAGGGATTTCGTGAAACGTGCGGTATTAAGCGTTCCGAGTGAATTAATTGTTGCTTCTTGAAAAGCTTCGCTTCAATTTTCTAGGAGGGATCGGTTCTTCTTGAAGAACTAGCAGTGATGTAGCAGGTAGGACCAGCTAATGTAAATATGCAATGCACAGTACAGAATCTGCATGGTTGTGGTCATATATATAGTATATATAATATAATCACACTTGCAAAAATACCTTGCCATATATGCAATCCAATGACTATATTTCCATCAAGATACTGATGCATGCTGCATGTAGGGTGCAACCATACCAGGGTTTAAATCCTACTTCGATTTTCCTTGAACTTTTGGTTAATAACGACACAGAGAAAAAAACACAGATCTCGCGTGCCCATATTGAACCCAAGTACGAAAATTATTGAAGTGGTGCTTCAGGTCGAAGTGCATATGTTCTTGAAAGCAATGCACGAGGGAGAAGGTGTGAAATAAAAGAAGGGTCGGGATTCGGGAAGATTGATCAGAGAGATCGATGGTGATGTGCGCCGACTGGGGAAAGGCCTTGCTTTATGCCATCCCCTCCACTCACTTTCACTAAAATAAGCACTCAGGTAGCCTCTCCTCTATCTTAATGGTCTCTACTCCTTCCTCTCTATTTTCACCTATCAGGTGTGGGGAATGGGGGGCTCCCTTTAAAAATACCCGCATTTCAACTAATTAAATGCTATCCCTTGAGGCATTGACCCTTCATGGCTCTTTTTTTACCATACGTATTTAGATGTTATAGTAAAAATTAGGTGACACTAAATTTCTAATATTATACAAAAAGAGATGATATATTACTCGAGATATACCTGTTAAGAGGACAAATCAAGCTCATCTACAGTTTCTCATGTGTTATCTTATCGTTTTTGACAAATTAGTTAGTTCTAGAAGTATACAAACTGTTATTTGTTGTATATATTGACCCAAGCAAAACAAGTTCAAGGCACATCGGCCTCATTGCAGATCATAGGAGGGCAAAAATTTAGCTGGTTTACAAAATTTAGACTTAAAAGGAAATTATCATAAAAAACCAAAAAAAAAAAAACTAAAATTTTTCCTTTTGAATTTAATTGATTACCAAACAATATTATTATAGATAAATTTTTTTATCGAATAAACCCATCTAAATATTTTTGTATTTAAAAACCCCTAAACAATTTTTTCATACTAAAAAAGCCGCATATCTAAATTCCACTTAATACCTAACCCATTTGGATTTTATATGATTTTTTTTCTGAATTTTTAAATATTTCAATGGGTTTAGAGTATAAAACTTATTTACAGCTTGTATATTACAATATTATGTTGACAATATTAATATATAAAAAAATAACAGAATGGGGTTTTGATAATTATATATATAAACAATTTATTTTGAGGAAGTGAGCTATAATTTGTCCTGCAATTCTTCAGCTCAATGCTCAATTCTCAGCACAATTGAAAACCAAACCACATGATTAGTCCGGTTGTCATCTAGCTGGGAAATTTTATTGACCGATGAAAGAAATTAATAGTGACTTTATCTACAAAATGAACGGCCATGGTGATGCAGATCGGTAGGCCAGAGTTGTCTAATGCAGAGAACTGATTCTTGAGGGAAAATTTCGAACACAGTAGCTAGGCATAATTTGTACGTCGACCAACAATCTGGCCCCATAGTCTAGCGTGAAGTCAGAATCTGAAAGAACTTGTGCTATAAGGGTAATGATAAGACCTGGTGCGGGGGGTGCTATCGTTCTGAGGATCCTCAATCACATATCATCAGTATCTTACTTGACAGAGGTAGAGTTTGTAAAAGGTACATTGTTTTAAGAATTGTGAACATGTGGTTTGCTTCAATTCTTTCCGCTTTCAGAATGATGAGGCACCCTGGAATTATAGCCGGTTCGTCTGGTAGCAAAGCTCAAAAAAAAAAAAAAAGTAGAAATGTTAAAAGAAAAAAATCCCAACGCTAGCAACTCTAAGCTGGGGCCGCAACCCCAAATTAATGAGTTGTAACCAGAAGAAAAAAACAACTAATCATGGAAGAATAATGCTAAATATAAAAAAGTGACAAAAAATACTCTTTTTTTTAATGTTTAACATTACTCATTAATTATATAATTCCCTCTCTATCTTCCTATCAAGGAAAAAAAAATGAAATTTCCTAAAATGTTAAATCTATTAACAAGTAATCACTAATTTGCTTTTAAAAAAAAACAACATGAATCATTAATTGACTGCTGGCCCATTTATTGGACATATCTAATGATCTGATATTGATACATATAACGAGAACTTTTGACAAAATATTTATAATAATTCTCCATTTTTCATGCATTTCTATCTATAAAAAAAGTGTTTATGTAGACTTAAATCTTTTATGCTCATACAAATCTTGACAGAACCAATATTTTGAAAGTTTGCCTCTCTTTTTTTCACATTATGATAAAAAATTTAAAATGGAATTTAGTGTACATTAGAAAATGATATTGCAAATGGGCCTCTGATAAAAGCGAGAGTTGATCATTGCGATTATGACAACAAATGACTTTTTACAGCTACACTAACAACACCCGCTCAACGCGTCTTAAGGATGTTTGCTCTATAGCAAGGCTTTGATAACCTAGCAATATACAAATTCAAACACATAAATTGACAAATTGCACTTGTAATCAAATATACCAGCGAACGATATGTAGTTTATTTAGCTTATCCAGGGCTCCAATACATGCAATATACACACTGATCGAACTAGCTTCTCCATGATTAAACGAATTCACTCCATGCAAGATTAAGCCCTCGAGGATGGAGGAAGGTAAAATACACCGAGGATAAGCCCAATTTGTCTTTTACATAATCCATTTCTCAGAGAGTTAAGAGAAATTGTCAGCTAATCGATTAGTTTTGTACTTGATCCATTTCCCAGAGAGTTAAAACAAACTGTCAGCTAATCGATTGAAAGCGAAGGTAAAAAGGACATAGGGAAGTGCCTCGCTCATCACCAACATGGATAAGATATTTATGACTGTACAGTAAAAAAAAATTATATCCAAGGACAGTAGGGGTTGGGTGTGGGGGATAGCGGTGTCTAAGTGCGAGCAGTGTCTGTCTTGACTAAAGAACCATATACAGTAAGAGTTTTAGTCTTTTAGTTGTCTGGCATGCTCTGCGCTGACCAAAACCTTGCATTCTGTTTAAGGAAAACCATCATACCTTTGACGTCCAGACAATGTCGGGAACATGCAAAACCATCAGAGATTGGGAAAAAGAGCGCATCCAAAGGCTCTGCCAAAAAAACAAAACTCATCTCTCATTTGTGTATATGATATCACATGGATCATGGGTGTGGTAGTGTATTTATCAGCAGGTGATTCAACACACACATGAACGATAGAGATTGCTTACGTTTCTATCTCTTCACCTTCACTTCTCATGTAACCTTTCATTTTCATTTTTTTTCCCATCATCATTCTACTATCAATTGGTACTAGCCAAATTCGTGAAAATTCAGATTTATCAAATCTTTTCCTTTTGAGTTATTTAATGAGTAGTGTTTTTTTCTTTTTAATAAATCATTGATAATCTATTTTTCTATGTTTTTTTTCTCATTTTCACTGTTGTTTATATTTCAAAAATATCAAAAAAATTATTTTGTATTATTTTAGTATTTGAAATTACAAACTTATACATAAAACTTATTTCTAATATTAAATAAAAAGGTTTATATATATATATATATATATTAGAGTGGTTAGGTTTTTTACCTGATGAATAAGGATCTTCTTATTGAGAATGACTTTTCTTAATCATTAGATATACCAACAATTAGAAAATATAATAATATCTTAGTTTATATCAGATAATTAAATAATACAGCTTACCTCAGATAACACGTATTAGGGGTGCTAACACCTTCCCTTTACACAGTCAGTCTCCTTTTCCAGACTTTAAGACCAGTTAGGGTTTCTAAGGACTAAAATACTACTAGGTGGCGAATTTCATTCCCACTTTTCACCAATAAAGGATAAGAATGTCCTGTCTATTTTCCCATCCCATACCACGATTCTAGGAGGACGATCACTACGATGTTGCACACGTGTGATATAGGTAAAACATTTTAGCCATTTTTTATTGTTCATCATCTCACAATTCACCATGGATTGTAATAGTGATTTTTATTAAAAAAAAATCGATTTGATCCTCAAACATTTTTTTGCACAATTAAGCCCAAATTATAGCCAAATTGCATATTTTTTCGGGGTTAAAGGTTGAATTGAAAGATAGGGGACTGAAGTGATAAAATTAGGTAAAATAGATGGCAAGTATGGAATTTGTTTGAAAGGTTCATTTTAGCCCTTTATATTTTTAAGATATTCGATAACCAATCCTTATAGTATTTTAAAAAATACATTTTGGTATTAAACTTTATTTTCATCCTTTTTAGTCCATTTTTGAAAAACTAAAGTATGTAGGTAAAACACTGTAGCCATCCTTTACTGTTCATCATCTCATAATTCATTGTGGATTGTAATAGTGTATTTTTTTTAAATTCAATTTGGTCCTTAAACTTTTTTATTTTGCATAATTGAGCCCTTTTAAGACCACATTCTAGTAGGGGTGATCATTTTCGGTTCGGTTCGGTTCGGTTTTTACCTTTAAAAACCAACCAAACCGGAAGGCAAAAAAAAAAAGGGACCCAAACCGAACCGGAACCGGTCCGAACTGACCGGTTCCGGTTCGGTTTGGGTCCGGTTTTTTAGGTCCAAAACCAGAAAAACCTGTGGTTATTTTTCTGGCTTCGTAATGGGCTTTTAATGGGCTTCGAAATGGGCTTTTAGTGGATTTCTGATGGGCTTATAAATGATGTTAATAATATCTAATTTTCTTAAAAAATTCCAAAGTATATTTAATTTTTTTGCCACTGAATATTCATTTATATTAAGTTGTTATTGTCAATCTTGTATTCAATATATTTTTTACCTTTCTAATTTTTTTCTCCTTTTTTCTCCTGCTTCAAAAACATTTAAATAACACATAGTCACACATCAATAAGTTAAAATCCAAATTAATTCAAATTACAAACCAATGCCTTCAAAGGGCTTAAAGAAAAAAAAACAAATAACATTATAATAAAACAATATTGTATACTTGTAGGAGGAATTTTGACTTGGTCAACAACCTGAGGCAAGATTGAAGTTTCATTAGCGATAAATATCAAAGATTTGAATGAGAATTTGCCATATAAATAAAGAGCACAAATCCAACAGTAGTATAGCTTATTAAGATCATAAATAAACTGGCATCATCATTCATGAAGCCCAATATTGTCAACATAATTATCTATCATAAATCAAGCCACACTTAACATCAGCACTAAAATCAAAATTGTGCATTACCAATACCTTTTT
>Ga0307515_10001805_pt1 | contig 47772 bp, 39 predicted proteins | sample 17_EM_MG_FD_194513 | JGI IMG/M metagenome (GOLD analysis project Ga0307515, IMG submission 194513) | Populus trichocarpa ectomycorrhiza microbial communities from riparian zone in the Pacific Northwest, United States - 17_EM | ecosystem: Host-associated > Plants > Roots > Unclassified | place... | reverse complement strand
GTGTCTTGGTCGATCCACCAAACTGCCGGAGACCTCGCTATTTATCGATCACCGCCACGCCGCAACTTCGACCCGGCCAACCCTCAACCACTTTTGAAACACGCCCTAGCCCACCCATCAGCCCAGGCGGTCGGCGGAACGGCCGCCGACAGCCTAAGCCGGATCAGACCGTGGCACGCGCGGAAGCAAAGGCTCCGAGCACCTCGGCGACCCGGCGCACATCCCCCGGCCCGCAGCGGTGATCTACCGGCACGGTCAGGATGCGGTCGGCCAGGTCCGCCGCCGCCTCGTCGCCGCTCCACAATCCACCGCGGTCCTGCCGCCAGTGCACCGGGGCGAAGATCCCCTCCCCGGCCAAGTGCGCCAGCAGCGCGTCCCGGGCGGCCGAAGAAGCGCAGAGCAACTGCACCCGGAACGGCGCCGCGCCGCCCGGCCCGCCGGTCAGGACCCGCCACTCCTGACCCGCCCGGCCGGCCAGCGCCTCGATCAGCGCGTACGCGTTCCTCGTGCTCGCGGCCCGCAGGCCGGCCACGTCCAGCAGCGGCAGCACCGTCGCGGTCAGCGTGCTGGCCGGACCGGCGCTGCCGAGCAGGGCGTTTTCGCCGCGCTGTTGCAGCGCCCGGAAGCCGTCCCTGGGCACCGGCCGGCCGCCGAGCCACGCGTCCTTGAGCAGCATCGCGGCGAGCTTAAGGTGCGCGCCGGGGCTTTCCGGCCCGCTGGGCGCCGGCAGGTCGAGCCCGCGCGGTGACCACAGCAGACCGCCGTCGGGCAGCGGCAGGGTTTTGCGCAGCGAGGCCACCGCGTACGGCGCGGTGCTGGCCATGGCCCAGTCGCTGAAGGGGTCGTGCGAGTGGTCCTCGACGACGGTGACGCCGGGGCGGGCGCGCATCCACGCGTCCCACGGCTCCTGCTCGTCGCGGCCGAAGAGGTTCTGCGCGAGGACCACGTCGCCGGGCCCGGCGTGCAGGGTCGTCAGCCGCGGGCCCCGCCCGTCCGGCAGGTGCCGGTACCACGTGATCGGCACGTCCGCGGACAGCGCCTCGGCGACCCCCATGCAGAAGAACGACGGCACGTGCAGCCGTCCCCGCGGCGCGAGGTGCCGCAGCAGCGTGCTCAGCGCCCCGCAACCGGTGGCGAACAGCTCGCATCGCTGCGGCAGCGGGGAGTCCTGGGTGGGCGCGATGACGGCCGGATCCCAGTGGAACTCGGAGCCGACCTCGCGGCGATCGTCAGGCCGCACGGCCGAAGTCCTGGGCCCGCTGGATGTTCAGCTCGTCGACGTGCACCGGGGCCTCCTCGCGGCGCAGGGTGGCGACGGTACGCCAGAGGATGCGCAGGTCCAGCGCGGGTGACCGGTGGTCGACGTACCAGCGGTCCAGCGCGAAGCGCTGCGGCCAGTCGATGTCGTCGCGGCCGTTGACCTGGGCCCAGCCGGTGATGCCGGGTTTGACCTCCAGGCGCCGGGCGTCCTCGGCGGAATAGTTGGCGACCTGCGGCAGCACGTCCGGGCGCGGCCCGACCAGCCGCATCTGCCCGCGCAGCACGTTCACCAACTGGGGCAGCTCGTCCAGGCTGGTGCGGCGCAGGAACCGGCCGCAGCGGGTGATCCGCGGGTCGTTCTCCACCAGCCCGAACGGGTCGCTGATGCCCAGTTGCGCGCTCAGCGCCACGGAGTTGTGGACCATCGTGCGGAACTTGAGCATCTTGAACGGGACGCCGCCGAGGCCGGCGCGGTCCTGGACGAACAGGATCCCGGGGCCGTCGGCGATCCGGATCCATGCGGCCACCACCAGGATCACCGGTGACAGCAGAATCAGTGCGGCGGCGGCGGCCAGCCGGTTGAGACCATCCCACAAGGTCATAGCGTCTCCACATTCGGTCCGGTGAGGCGGTGCCGGGTGTCCAGGACGTAGCGGGCGTGCTCGACCACGAGGTCCAGGTCGAAGGCGTCGTGGTCGGCGAGCAGGATCACGGCGTCCGCCGCGGCGAGCTGCTCCGTGGTCACGGCGACCCGCACCACGCGGCGGTCGACGTGGGCGTCCTCGACCACGTGCGGGTCGGCGGCGCGTACCTCGGCGCCCATGTCCAGCAGCAGCGAGGCGACCCGGCGGGCCGGCGACTCGCGGGCGTCGCCGCTGTTCTTCTTGTAGGCGAGCCCGAGCAGCAGCACGGTCGAGCCGTTGACCGGCTTGCGCCGCTGGTTGAGCGCGCCGACCAGGCGCCGGACGACGTAGTCCGGCATGTGGTTGTTGATGTCGTTGGCCAGCTCGACGAAGCGGAAGCTCTGCCCGAGCGTCCGCTGCACCCGCCAGGACAGGTACGACGGGTCGATCGGCAGGCAGTGCCCGCCGACGCCGGGCCCGGGCACGAACGGCATGTAGCCGAACGGCTTGCTCGACGCGGCCGCGATCGCCTCCCAGACGTCGATGCCGAGCTCGTGTGCGAACACCGCCAGCTCGTTGACGAGCGCGATGTTGACGTGCCGGAACGTGTTCTCCATCAGCTTGGCCAGCTCGGCCACCTTGGGGTCGGAGACCGGCACGGTCTGCTCCACGACCGAGCCGTAGAAGGCCTGGATCCGCTCCAGCGACGCCGGGTTGATGCCCGAGACGACCTTAGGGGTGGTGACCAGGTTCCAGGTGCGGTTGCCCGGGTCGATGCGCTCCGGGCTGTAGCCCAGGTGGAAGTCGACGCCGGCGATCAGGCCGGAGCCCTCCTCCAGCAGCGGCGCGACCAGGTCGGTCGTGGTGCCCGGGTAGGTGGTCGACTCCAGCGCGACCGTGGCGCCCGGGCGCAGGTAGCGCGCCAGGGTCCGGGCGGACTCCTCGATGTAGCGGAGGTCGGGCGTGCCTTCGCGCAGCGGCGTCGGCACCGCGATGACCGCGACGTCGAAGCCGGCGCAGGAGCGCGGGTCGGCCGACGGGAGGAACGTGCCGGCGTCCAGGATCTCCTGCAGCTCCGCCGAGGACACGTCGTCCACGTAGGACTCGCCGGCGACGAGGCGCTTGATGCGTTCCTCGTCGACGTCGAAGCCGACGACCGAGTGGCCGACCTGCGCGGCGCGGACCGCCAGCGGCAGCCCCACGTACCCCTGACCTGCGATGACGACCCGCATGGGCGTGTTTCCCTCCTGCGCCGGGCGGCTCACAGCCGCCGTCCCTGGCGTACGGTGAATTCGGGTTGCCGCGACGAACCCGCGCGGTTGCGCCCGGAGCGCGCCGCCGGCACCGGCGCGGGGGTTTCCCGGGCCGGCGACAGCGCCGGGCTTTCGGCCAGCCAGCGCAGCACGGCGATCAGGTCCTGGCGCGGCACGGCAGGGTCCAACAGGGAGAGCACGGCGCCGTCGAGCGGCGGCACCGGGGCCTGCGAGATCAGCGGGTGCTGCGGCCGGTGGTCGGGCTCGTCCGGGCCGAGCAGGACCTCCGCCAGCTTCTCCCCGGGGCGCAGCCCGGTGAAGACGATCTGGATGTGCCGCTCGGCGGCGGCGGCGATCCGGCGGGCGACGTCGTGGATGCGGACCGGCTCGCCCATGTCGAGCACCAGGACCTCGCTCGAGCTGTCGATGGCGCCGGCCTGGATGACCAGGCGGACGGCCTCCTGGACGGTCATGAAGTAGCGGGTCATCTCGGGGTGGGTGACGGTGATCGGGCCGCCCGCCTCGACCTGGGCGGCGAAGGCGGTCAGCACCGAGCCGCGGCTGCCCAGCACGTTGCCGAAGCGGACGCTGCAGTAGGTGCCGTGGGCGGCCTCGTCGGCCGCGGCGGTGAGCCGCTCGGTGATCCGCTTGGAGTAGCCGAGCACGCTCACCGGCTCGGCGGCCTTGTCGGTGGAGATGTTCACCAGCCGGTCGACGCCGTGGCGCAGCGCGGTCTGCAGGATCTGGTACGTGCCGATGATGTTGGTCTTGAGCGCCTCGGAGGGGTGCATCTCCAGCAGCGGCAGGTGCTTGAGGGCGGCCGCGTGGAACACCACCTGGGGCCGGTGCTCGGCGAAGACCTCGTCGAGGCGCTGCTGGTCGCGGATGTCGGCGACGACCAGGTTGCGGTCGTTGAGCATCCCGCGGCCGTCCAGCGAGAGCTGCACGGCGTGCAGGCCGGACTCGTCGCGGTCCAGCATGACCAGCTGGGCGGGGTGGAACCGGGCGACCTGGCGGCACAGCTCCGAGCCGATCGAGCCGCCGGCGCCGGTGACGAGCACCCGGCGGCCCTCCAGATAGCCGGCCACCGCGGCGAGATCGATGCCGATCTCGCGGCGGCCGAGCAGGTCGGCATGGCTGACCGGCCGGATGTCCTCCACGCTGACGGTACGGCCGAACAACTCGACGACCGGCGGGACGACCTTCAGGTCGACGTTCAACGGCTCGGCCAGCTCGGTCAGCTCGCGGACCAGGTCGGCGCTCGCACTCGGGATGGCGATGAGCACCGCGTCGGCGTCGTACTGCTGGACGACGTCGGCCATGGCGTACCGGTCGCCGGCCACCGGCACGCCCATGACCCGCAGCGTGCGCTTGGTGGGATCGTCGTCGAGCAGCGCGACCGGGACGTACGGGCTGAACGGGCTGCGCAGCATCGCCCGGATGACCTGGGTGGCGCCCTCCCCGGCGCCCATCACCACGACCCGGGTGCCGGCCTCCGGCGAGGGCCGCAGCCGCTGGTCGTTGAGCAGCCGGACGGTGTAGCGCACGCCGGCGGTGAGCACCAGGGCGATCAGGCCGGCCCCGATGATGGCCGAGCGCGGCACCAGCCGGCCGAGCAGGGTGTCCAGGACGAAAACCACGGGCGTGGTCACGGCGGCGGTCTTGGCCAGCGCGGCGATCTCTTCGAAGCAACCGTACGACCAGCGCCCGGTGTAGAGGCCGAAGCGCATGCCGGCGACGGTGTGCACGACCGCGGCGAACATCGCCAGCACCAGCAGCCGGGACAGGTCGACCCGGTAGAAGTCGCCGTCGTGGCGCAGCAGGGTGGCGATCAGCAGAGCCACTCCCAGCGCCGCCGCGTCGACGCCGGCCCGGGCGGCGCGCCCGGGTAACGCCGCGCGTAGCCACGGCGCCTTCTGCGGGCCCCTGGACCGCCACTCGCCCGGAGTCGAGTCACCCGCGGTGGCGTCGGGCGCTGCTCGCCGTACCTGCATGGATTTCCTCCCTGGACGGATACCGGCGGTGGACGGCCGCGGTGAGAACTGGCAAGGAAAAGAGAGCGACCGCATCCGCATTTCGGCTCCCCGGAATGGCGCGTACCGCTCTTCGCTGATCAATTTCCAGCGCTTGCAAATAAAGCGTGCCAGTCGCGCGGGACCGATTACAGTAGCAATTGTCACGGCCTATATGAGCATTCCTCATGTTTGGTCCGCGGGGTGATCACGCGCCCTCGATCGCCTGCCGAGCAGGCACTTTCAGCCCGGCCCGCACCACCGTTCAGGCGGTGCCTAATGGCGTTTTGAGCCATCGGCGGCTTTCACGTTCGACATGACATCTGCGACTTTCATTACCTGCGTCCACTCTGGCAGCGTGTTTGTCGCGGGCGCCGACCCAGGAGCAGAAAATGAAGCATTACCGCGCGCAGATCGGCACCAGGACATGAGGGTGCTGCACGTCATCAGCGCCCAGGGCCAGGGCGGCGCCGGGCATCAGCTGCGGCTGCTGGTCCGCGGGCTGCCGCACGACTGCGAGGTGGTCACGCTGGCCCGGGCGGGGACGGTCACGGCGGCGATCCGGGACGGCGGCACGACCGTGCACGAGCTCGGCACCGGCAAGGGCACGGCCACCATCGTCGGGCTACGCCGGCTGATCCGGCACGGCCGCTTCGACGTGGTGCACACCCACCTGTACCGGGCCTGCGTGCAGGGCCGGTTCGCCGCCCGGCTGGCCGGTGTCCGGCACATCGTCGCCACCGCGTACCACCTGAGCGAGCAGCGCATCGAGGGCCGCCCGGCCTCGGCCGGCGCCCGCGCCCTCTACCTCGCCGGCGAACGCGCCGGGCAGGCCACCATCGCGGTGACGCCGGCGGTGGCCGGCCGCCTGCGCGCCTGGGGCGTGCCGGACGCCCGGATCACCGTCATCCCCAAGGCGGTCGACCCGGCCGAGTTCCGCCACGACCCGGCGCTGCGGGCCGTGGCGCGGGCCCGGCTCGGCATCGCGCCCGGCGTGCCCGTCATCGGCGGAGTGGGCCGCCTGGCGCACGGCGGCGGATTCGACCACCTGATCCGGGCCGTCGGCGAGGTGCCCGGCGCGACCCTGCTGCTGGTCGGGGACGGCCCGGCCCGGGTCGCACTGCAACGCCTGGCCGGCATCGAGGGCGTCACCGACCGGGTGCGGTTCGCCGGCGCCGTGGGCCACGTACGGGAAATGCTCTGCGCAATGGATGTCTTCGCGTCACCGCCGGGCTCGGCGACCGCCGGGCTGGTGGTGCTCGAGGCCCTCGCCGCCGGCCTGCCCGCGGTCTACGCGACCTGCCCGCCGCTGGAGGATCTGGCCGCGGCCCGCGCGGCGGTCGACGGCACGCATCGGCTCTCCGCACGTGATCCGCAGTCGCTGCCGCGCGCGCTGCGCACCGAGGTGCTCTGCCATCAGGAGCGCCACGGGTCGCGGCTGCCCGCGCGCTCGGCCGGCGACCGCTACTGCGCCAAGGCGATGGCCGCCGCGGTCGACCGGGTCTACGACCAGGTGACCGCCCAGTAAGCCGGCGGGCCGGGTCTACGGCCGGGTGACCGGGCGGTGCACCGGCGTCGCCGTGGCCTCGGCCCGGGCCAGCGACCAGCCCCGTACCGCCCGGTCGACGCCGGCCCGGCGCATGATCCGCCAGAAGATCAGGAAGCCCAGCCATGCACCCAGGGTGTTCGAGGTCAGGTCGTTGACGTCGGCCCACCGGTTGCCGTGCCAGGCGATGTCGATGACGGCCTGGGTGATCTCGATGACCAGGCTGATTCCGAAGCCCACCAGGACGGCCCGGCCCCGGTCGCGCACGCCCGCCACCAGGTATAACAGCGCGGCGAGCGGCAGCATCATCACGACGTTGAGCACGAAGTCGTCCACCCGCATGGTGATCAGCGGGACGAGAATGATCCGGTAGCGGTCGGGCGGGCCGGCGCCGGGGCCCCAGGCGAGATGCAGCGGCAGCATGGTCGCGCCGAGCACGGCGACCGCATACCAGCCCGCCAGCCACGCGGTGGTCAGGCGGCGGGCGCTGAGCAGGCCGCGCCGGTGCAGCAGCAGCCAGGACCCGACCATGAGGACGCCACCCAACGGCAGCAGGATGGGCAGCGCCGGTACGTCGACCTGATGAAATGGCATCCGGGTCAACGGTACGTCGCGCCGCCCGCAGGCCGGCCGAAAACGCTCAGCGGAGCCAGCCGTCCTTGCGGGCGATGCGGATCGCGTCCAGGCGGTTGCGGGCGCCGGTCTTGGTGATGACGGCCGACAGGTAGTTGCGCACGGTGCCGCCGGACAGATAGAGCCGGCCGGCGATGTCGTTGACCGACTCGCCCTCGGCGGCGAGCCCGAGCACCTCCAGCTCCCGGGTGCTCAGCCCGCGATCGGTGTTGAGCGAGGCGGCCTGCAGCAGCGGCGAGACGACGCGTTCGCCCGCGGCCAGGCGCCGGATGGAATCGGCGAGCACCGCCCCGGACACGTCCTTGAGCAGGAAGTTCAGCGCGCCGGCCCAGCGCCGCGGCGGGAGCATGCCGCGCTTGGCCGGGTCGCAGAGCAGCAGCATGGCGCAGGACGGGATGGTGACGTGCAGTTCGGCCGCGATCGGCAGCACCTGGCTGACCATGTACTCGGTGTCGATGACGATGACCGTCGGCCACAGTTCCGCGGCCCGTTGCGCCAGCTCGCCGCCGAGCGGCAGCGTGCCGACGTACTGCAGATCGGGCTTGCCCTCCAGCAGTACCCGTACCGGGACGCCGAAGTATCCCTCGTCCCGCACCACCGCAACCCGGATCATCGCACCACCCTCACCGATGGACCTTCGGGGAACGCCCGACGTCTACAGGTTTACTTCGGAGCCGCCAGCCCAATAGATCGCCCATGGGCATCGACAGATTCGCACCCGCCGTTCTTGAAATGACGATTTTGGCAGCTCAACACACATTCGTGCCACCCAATCGCCGCATTCGTCCACTACTGTCAACCTACCGCCGAGACAGGTCCTCGACACCGGAGATAGCCGATCAACCGAGCGAGAAATGCCGGATCTTCACAATAGGCAACCGCATTGACGCGCTCCGTGAGACCGATACCTGATTACAGATCATGGGATGTCGGTGATTGTCGCTTTTTCGGCATTGGCCGGAAAGGTGCCATTGTTTGGCGTGGCGGCAGCGTCGGGTAATGCGCCGGGCATGGCAGATTTCGCGGTCCAGGCGCTCAAGCGGATAATCGCCCCCGTCGCCGTATTGCTCGGCGTCATGATCGCCCTGGGCCTGCTCATCACCAAGGTCATGACGCACGTGTGGCCGTTCACGATCGAGGACTCGGTCAACCGCGAGCTCGAGCGCGACCGCACCCACGACATCAGCCTGGTGTCCCTGATCTTCAGCACCCTGGCCAGCACCCCCGCGATCATCGCGGTGGCGGTGCTGGCGGCGATCGTGCTGCGGCTGACCCTCAAGCGGTGGCGGGAGTCGATCTTCCTGTGTGCCGCCGTATGCGCCCAGGCCGTGGTCTTCTTCCTCACCACGCTGGTCATCGACCGGCCGCGGCCGGACGTGGAGAAGATGGACTCGTCCCCGCCGACGTCGAGCTTCCCGTCCGGCCACACCTCCGCCGCGGTCGCGCTCTACCTCGGCCTGGCGGTGATCCTGTTCCGGGTGGCGAACCGCACCTGGCTCAAGCGGGCGGCATGGCTGCTGCTGATCGTGCCGGCCGGCGTGGCGCTCACCCGGATGTACCGCGGCATGCACCACCCCAGCGACGTCCTGGCGTCGTTTCTCAACGGCGGCATCTGCGTGCTCGTGATGGCCCGGGCGATCCTGTCCCGCAGCGGCATCCGGGGATCCGGTACGAAGCACGGGCGCGTCACCACCGCAAAGGCGTAAGGGCCGGCGCGGGACCTCAGGCCGCCCCCAGCGCACCGGGGCGCTGCCCGGTTCGCCATCCGCGAACACGCTCACTTGATATCGTCCGATTAAGTAGCGAAAAAGTAGGCCAAGCCTTCCCGGCACGGCCTCGACGGGGGGAAATGGCCGTGACGGTGGTCCTGGTCGCCGACGACGACGCCGACATCCGTGACCTGGTGGCGTTCAAGCTCGAGCAGTCCGGCCTCGAGGTGATCGCGGTCGAGGACGGGCAGGCCGCCCTGGAACAGGCCCGCTCCCGCCTGCCCACGCTCGCCGTCCTGGACGTCTCGATGCCCGGGTTGTCCGGCATCGACGTGTGCCGGATGCTGCGCGCCGACGCGGCCACCGCCGGCATGCTGATCATCATGCTCACCGCCCGGGTCCAGGAGCACGACGTCGAGGGCGGGTTCAGCGCGGGGGCCGACGACTACGTGACCAAGCCGTTCAGTCCCCGGGAGCTGGTCTCCCGCATCCAAGCGCTGCTGAGCCGGTCCCGGGCCTGAGCGGACTCCCATGCGCCGTGACCGCTTTGTCGGGCGCCTGATCGTGCTGACCCTGGTGGCGGCCGCGACGGCCGCGGTCACCGCGCTGCTCACCGCCCGCCGGATCACCCGCCGGCCCGGCGGCGGGTCGATGCCCGATGAGCAGCACCTGGTGGCCCGCCTGCGGGAGCTGGACACCGCCAAGACCGACTTCATGTCCACCGTCTCGCACGAGCTGCGGACCCCGCTGACCAGCATCTCCGGGTACGTCGAGCTGCTGCTGGACGGCGAGGCCGGCGAGCTGAACGCGGAACAGGCGAAGATGCTCGACGTGATCGTGCGCAGTTCCCGGCGGCTGCGCGACCTGATCGAGGAGATGCTCATCCTCTCCAGGATCGAATCCGGGACGTTCTCCGCGCTGCGGGAGCCGGTCGATCTGGTGGCGTTCGTCGAGCGGGCGCTCGCGGAGATCGCGCCGGCGGCGGCCAAGGCGGAGGTCGGCCTGCGGACCGAGGTACGGGGTCCGCTGTCGTTGCACGCCGACCCCGGCCAGCTCGACCGGGTGCTGATGAACCTGCTGTCCAACGCGGTGAAGTTCACCCCGGCCGCGGGCACGGTGGGCCTGCTGGCCCGCCGGCAGGACGACGAGATCGTCCTGCGGGTCACCGACACCGGCATGGGCATCCCGGCGGGGGAGCAGAAGTCGCTGTTCACCCGCTTCTTCCGGGCCAGCAACGCGGTCCGGCAGGCGGTGCCCGGCGCCGGGCTGGGCCTGGTGATCGTCGGCACGGTGGTGGGCAACCACGGCGGCCGGATCGAGGTGGAATCGGCCGAGGGCGCCGGCACGACCGTCACCATCCGGCTTCCGGCGGCCTGAGGCCCCCGCAACCGCCCGCAACAGGGATAGCCTGTCGGCCATGCGCACACTCGAGGGCCTGCGCGGTGCCGCGCTGGTGACCGTCGGCGGGACCGTCGCGGTGCAGTCCGCCGGCCCGCCCGCCACGCTCGGGACCAGGTTTCCGATCACCTCCGTCGGCAAGCAGTTCACCGCCGTGGCGGCGCTGCTGCTCGCCGAGCGCGGCAAGCTCGCCCTGGACCGGCCGGTCGCGCACTGGTTGCCGGGTAGCCCGCCCTGGTGGCGCGAGGTCACGCTGCACCACCTCCTGACGCACACCTCCGGCCTGCCGCACTGGGGCGCCGAGCCCGGCTTCTCCGCGGTCGCGGCGCTGGCCGACGGCGAGCGGGCCGGCCTGATCCCGCAGGGCACTCCGGTGAGCCGGCCGGGCCTGCGCTGGCACTACAGCAGCCCGGGCTACCTGCTGGTCGCGCACATCGTCGAGCTGGCCGCGGGGCAGCCGTACGGCGATTTCCTGGCCGAGCACATCTTCAAGCCGCTGGAGCTGGATTCGACCACCACCGGCCGGCCGCCGGGCGACGACGTGGCCGGCGCCGGCGCGGCCCCGGGGCAGCCGGTCGGGGCCGGCGACGTGTGGTCGACGGTCGGCGACCTGGCGCGCTACAGCGAGCGGATCCACTCCGGGGCGCTGCTGGGCTTCGAGTCCCGCGCGGTGATGACCGGCCCGCTCGCACCCACCGCCGCCGAGCAGCAGCCGGGCCGCAGCTTCTTCGCCGGCCACTACGGCTACGGCCTGTACATCGGGACGGTCGGCGGGCACCGGGCGTTCTTCCACCCGGGCGACATCCCGGGCCCGGTCGCCTTCGCGGCCTGGCTGCCCGAGCGCCGGGCCAGCGTGGTGCTGCTGACCGACGACGAGCACACCGACGCGCACGCGGTGACCCGGCAACTGCTGGCGGCCGCTGCGTTATCGTAGGCGCTCACCTACATTAGCGAGGTCGGGCGGATGCCGTCGAGAAGGCCCGGCGAGCAGCCGCGGCGGGGTAAACCGACGTCCAGCGACGTGGCGAAGGCCGCGGGGGTCTCGCGGTCGGCGGTGTCCTTCGCGTTCAACAACCCGCAGCGGATCTCCACCGCGACCCGCGAGCGGATTCTCGCGGCGGCGCAGGAGCTCGGCTACACGCCCAACACCCTGGCCCGGATGCTGCAGTCCGGTGCGACCCAGTCGCTGGGCGTGCTGCTGCCGCAGCGACTGGCCCGGATCCTGGAAAACCCGTACTACGCCCGGTTCCTGATGGGCGTCGGGCAGGTGTGCGACCAGGAGGGCTACACCCTGCTGCTGACCCCGCCGCTGCAGGATTCGGTGCTCAAGGCGATCCCGTACGCGGCGGTGGACGGTTTTATCGTCTGCGGCCTGGAGACCGACCGGGGCGAGGTAGCCGAGCTGGTTCGCCGCAGCATCCCGTTCGTGCTGATCGACAGCGACCGGTACGAGAACGCGCCCAGTGTGGACGTCGACGACCACGGCGGCGCCCTCGAGGTCACCCGGTATCTGCTGGAGCTGGGGCACCGGCGGCTGGCGGTGGTGTCGATGGACCCCGGTCCGGACCGGCCGGTGCGCGGCTACCGTGGGCCGCTGGGCCGGCGCCTGGCGGGCATCACGGAGGCGCTGGCCGAGGTCGGTCTGACCATGGACGACGTGCGGCTGGCCGAGGTGCCGGTGACGCGGAACGACGGCTACCGCGCGACCCGGGCGCTGATGGCCGGGCCGAGGCCGCCGACGGCGATCCTGGCGCTGTCCGATGTGCTCGCCTACGGGGCGGTGGACGCCCTGCAGGAGCTGGGGGTGGACGTGCCCGGCGAGGTGTCGGTGACCGGCTTCGACGACCTGGCCGAGTCGGCCTGGTTCCGGCCCCGGCTGACGACGGTGCGCCAGCCCATCGTGACCAAGGGCCGGACGGCGGCGAACTTCTGCATCTCGGCGATCCGCGGCGAGGATCAGCACCCGCACCAGTCGCTCGGGACCTCGCTGATCGTGCGGGATTCCACCGCGAAACCCGCCTGACCGCCACGCTGTTCTTCCGTCGCTTTTTCGTTCGCGAGCTATGTAACACGAGTTAGTAACCTGATAGCGTCTGCCGCCATGACTGATCAACTGATCGCATCGCCGGCGGCTCTCGTCGATCCCGGCGCGGCTGCGCCCACCTCCTGGTGGCGGGACGCGGTCATCTACCAGATCTACCCGCGCAGCTTCGCCGACTCCGACGGCGACGGCATCGGCGACCTGCCGGGCATCCGCAGCCGCCTGCCGTACCTGCGGGACCTGGGCGTCGACGCCGTCTGGCTCTCGCCGTTCTACGCCTCGCCGCAGGCCGACGCCGGCTACGACGTCGCCGACTACCGCACGGTCGACCCGATGTTCGGCACGCTGGCCGACGCCCGCGCCCTGCTCGGCGACGCCCACGACCTCGGCCTGCGGGTCATCGTCGACCTGGTCCCCAACCACTCGTCCGACGAGCACGAGTGGTTCCGCCGCGCGCTCGCCGAGGGCCCGGGCTCCCCGCTGCGCGCCCGCTACCACTTCCGCCCGGGCCGGGGCGCCGCCGGCGAACTGCCGCCCAACGACTGGCCGTCCATCTTCGGCGGTCCGGCCTGGAGCCGCACCACCAACCCGGACGGCACGCCGGGCGACTGGTACCTGCACCTGTTCGCGCCGCAGCAGCCCGACTTCAACTGGGACCACCCGGCGGTCGCGGACGAGTTCCGCACGATCCTGCGCTTCTGGCTGGACCTGGGCGTCGACGGCTTCCGCATCGACGTGGCGCACGGCCTGGTCAAGGCGGAGGGCCTGCCGGACGTGGGCGCGAAGACCGAATGGCACCTGCTCGACGTGGGCGTCAGCCCGTGCTTCGACCGCGACGGCGTACACGACATCTACCGAAGCTGGCGCACGATCCTCGACGAGTATCCGGGCGAACGGATCGCGGTGGCCGAGGCCTGGGCGCCGACCCTGGGCCGGGTCGCCGACTACGTCCGCCCCGACGAACTGCACCAGGCGTTCAACTTCAGCTACCTCGGCGCGGCCTGGGAAGTGGCCGCCCAGCGGCGGGTCATCACCGAGTCGCTGGCGGCCATGCGCCAGGTCGGCGCCCCGGCGACCTGGACCCTGTCCAACCACGATGTGGTCCGGCACGCCAACCGCCTGCTACAACCCGACAACGGCGACGTCGCGGGGCGCCGGCCGACCGAGGTGGACCCGGTCGCGGGCCTGCGCCGGGCCCGGGCGGCCACGCTGCTGCTGTTGGCGCTGCCCGGTTCGGCGTACCTCTATCAGGGCGAGGAACTCGGCCTGCCCGAGGTGGTCGACCTGCCGCCGGAGGTCCGCCAGGACCCGGCGTTCCACCGCGCGACCGGCCAGGACGGCTACCGCGACGGCTGCCGCGTCCCGATCCCGTGGGCGGGCGACCGGCCGCCATACGGCTTCGGCCCGCCGGACGGGGCAAGCTGGCTGCCCCAGCCGACGAGCTGGGCCGGCCTGAGCGTGGCGGCGCAGCAGGGTGATCCGGCATCCACATTGGAGCTTTACCGCGCGGCGCTGGCGCTGCGCCGGGCCGACCCGGCGCTGGGCGCGGCGGACAACCTGCGCTGGTGTGCCGGGCCGGAGGGTCTGCTGGTGTTCGAGCGGGGGACGTCGGTGCGGTGCACGGTCAATATGACGGCAGGGTCGATCCGGATGCCGCGGCCCGGTGCGGCGCTGCTGACCAGCGGGCCGGTCGACCTGTCGGATGCGGAGGTCGTGATCCCCGCGGACACCACCGTCTGGTGGGCCGTCTGACCGGAACACTATCGACCGCTTTTGGTAGATCTTGGTAACCAGTGGCCCCGGGGAGTGTTGTTCGGGAGTGCCTCGCGTGCTGTCAGCAACACCCGTCAGGGTGACGTGCAGCTCCGGCAGAGCGGGCTGCGCCGCTCCGGTTCCGGAGGATCTGCGGCTACGCGATCGGGTAGTGCCGGCCCGGTCGTCTCCGGAGCCCTTCTCGTAGGGCGCGGGGTGGCGATTTGATGATTTCGGGTTCGGTCGACAACTGGGCGTATCAAGGTCCGCAGCATGTGGTCGGCGAGGGCTGGAGCTGGGGTTGCTGGCGGTGCGGCAGCGACCGCGGACGTGGACCTTGGTATGCAGCGGCCTGCTCCGCACCCGCGTGCATCAAGGTCGCGGAGTCCGGTGGCGATATGAGGCGTTATGCGAGGTTGTGGTCCGGGGTGTGGGACGGGATGCCCAGGATGTGGTGGCGGTGTCCGGTGGGCGGGATCGGGGTCCATCAGCTGGACTGCCGCCGGCGCGGGGAAGGGTGGAGCGGCGGGAAGTGGTTCCGGCGAGTCGCTGCGACCGGGTGGTGGGGCATGGCGGCGCACGACCGCGGCAGAATCCGCGCAGGGGTTGCCGGCCCGAGGGCGATGGTGGTCCGGGCGGGTGCGGAGGGCGACCACGCCGCCACAAGATCCAGCCGCAACCCCGGGGCGTGGCCAAGAAGGAGTCTCTCCGGCGCTCGAACGGGTGACCTGAAGATCACTCAGGGTGGATTCGTGCTCGTAGACTGGAGCCGTCACCAGCCAGCGATCTTCACCGTGGGGAGATGACCTGTGATGCCTCGTCGTAGCCCGCGGTGGATCTGGGCCGGGCGGATCGCTTTCGGCGTTCTCGCCGTCGGGCTGGTTGCCTACCTTGCGGTGGTCGGGCTCGACAAGGCCGACAAGCTCGCCAGTTGCGTCGGCGCCGTGGTGGCACTCCTGGCCCTGGCCACTCCGTATCTGCTACCCCCGCCGGGAGGTGCGCCCATGGCCGATCCGGACCGGGTCGAGGACTCCGGCACGGCCAAAGCCACCGGTGGTGGCCAGGCCACCACCGGCGTGGACATCACCGGGGACGGCGGCCCCGCCCAGGTGATTCGATCCGGGGACGCGACCGCCGACGGGCCGGGCTCGACCGCCACGACCGGTGTCGTGCGCCGACCCCGCCCGTGACCGACCACGCCAGCCCTTCCGCGGCGGCCGGTGACGGCGCGATCAGCGTCACCGACTCCGGTGCCGGCACCGCCAGCAAGGGCGGCGCCGTCGTCACCGGTGTCGTCATCGGCGACGTGACGGCCGAGTATCACGAACACCACCACCCGGCCCCGTCCGCGCCGCTGGTCTGGCCGATCCAGATCGGTCGCCCGCCGGTGCTGGCCTCGGCGTTCCAACCCCGCCAAGGGCTCCGCGAGCAGATCCACTCCGCACACCGGCACGGCGCGGATGTGATCCTCGCCCAGCAGGCCGCCAGCGGTTCGGCCGGGGTCCTGGCAGGTGGGGGCGGCGTCGGCAAGACCCAATTGGCCGCCTGGTTCGCGCACCGCGCCATCGACGAGCAGAGCACCGACCTGGTTGTCTGGGTCCCGGCCAGCACCGAGGATCAGATCGTCACCACCTTCGCCCGCGCTGCCGCCGTTCTCGCCGTCCCCGGCGCGCGCGGGGCCGATACGGCCACGGACGCTGCCGCGTTCTGCGAATGGCTGCACACCACCAGCCGCACGTGGCTGGTGGTCCTCGACGATGTCACCGACCCCGCCGGCCTCGCCCGGTGGTGGCCGCCGGCCCGCCCGCAAGGCTGGACCCTGGCCACCACCCGGCTGCGAACCGCCACGCTGACCAGCAGCGGCCGGCGGCGCATCGACATCGACGTGTACAGCCCCGCGGAGTCGCTGGCGTACCTGACGGACCGGCTCACCGGCGAAAACCTGCTCCACCTGCTCGACGCCCGGGCCGCTGACCTGGCCGCCGCGCTGGGCCATCTGCCCTTGGCGTTGTCGCACGCCGCCGCGTACATGATCAACGAGGACGAGTCCTGCGGCGGCTACCTGCACCGCTACACCGACGGCCGGCAGCAGCTGGCCGAGCTCATGCCCGACCGCGACGACCCCGACGCCTACGGCCGGCCCGTCGCAGTCACCCTCCTGCTCAACGTGCAGGCCGCTGAGCAGGCCACCCCCGCCGGGCTGGCCCGGCCCGCCCTGGCACTGGCTGCCCTGCTCGACCCCACCGGCCATCCCGACTCCCTCTGGACCACCCCCGCGGTCGCTGAGTACCTCGCCGCACAACGGCCCGGTGAGCCCGTCGCCGCCGACCACGCGCGCGCAGTGCTGCGGCTGTTGCACCGCTACGGCCTAGTCACCCATACCCCGGCCGACGGCGCTCGCGCCGTGCGGATCCACGCCCTGACCGCCCGCGCCGCGCGCGAGGGCAGCGATGATCCGGCCTCGGCCGCGCATGCCGCCGCCGACGCCCTCTTGCGCATCTGGCCCAGCATCGACCACACCCCTGAGACCGCCCCACTGGTGGAATCTCTGCGCGCCAACGCAGGCTCCCTGCACGCCCTCAGCGGCACCATCCTCTGGCACCCCGATGGACACGACCTGCTCTACCAAGCCGGCTACAGCCTCCTAAGCGCTGGCCTGCACGCCACGGCAGTGACCTACTGGCGCACCATTGCAGAACAAGCACAGCAAGTCCTCGGCCCCAAGCACCCGGACACGCTCACTGCCCGCGCCAACCTCGCCGCCTCCTACGGGCAGGCGGGACGCACCGACGACGCCATCACCATCATGGAACTGGTGATCGCCGACCGCGAGCGGATCCTCGGCCCTGAACACCCGTCCACGCTCACCGCCCGCGTCAGCCTCGCCGGCTCCTACTGGCAGGCGGGACGTACCAACGCCGCCATCACCATCATGGAACTGGTGTTCGCCGACAGCGAGCGGATCCTCGGCCCTGAACACCCGGACACGCTCAACGCCCGCGCCAACCTCGCCTCCTCCTACTGGCAGGCGGGACGCACAGACGACGCCATCACGATCGACGAGCAGGTGCTCGCCGACAGCGAGCGGATCCTCGGCCCTGAGCACCGGGAGACGCTCGCCGCCCGCGCCAACCTCGCCGCCTCGTATCGGCAGGCGGGACGTACAGACGACGCCATCACCATCGACGAGCAGGTGCTCGCCGACCGCGAGCGGATCCTCGGCCCTGAGCACCGAGACACGCTCACCGCCCGCGCCAACCTCGCCGCCTCCTCCTGGCAGGCGGGGCGTACCAACGATGCCATCGCCATCCTGAAGCTGGTGCTCGCCGACCGCGAGCGGATCCTCGGCTCTGAACACCCCGACACGATTGCTGCGGCATCGGTGTTGCGGGCGTGGACGGCCGCTGGCAGCTGACGTGGCAGGCACTGGGCCGCTATCTTGCGCCCGCCGCCAGCACCCGGCTCATCGGCGTCCCACACGCTCACTCGAACGCCGCATGGAGACCGACGATCGAATCCGGATCGGCGGCGGATTTCTAGGTGGTGGCTCGGTCCGGGTCGGCGCCGGCGTTGGTGTGGCGGGTGTCGCCGTGGCCGCCGTGCCAGTCGAGGACCAGCAGGCAGGCGTCGTCGGGCAGGGCGCCGTTGCCTCCGGCGACGTCGAGGACGAGGTCGCCGAGGACGCGGACGAGCTCCCTGGGGTGTAAGTCGTTCAGGTCCTGCAGCCGTACCGGTAGGTCGATAGCGGCGGCACCGCGTTCCAGCATGCCGTCGGTGAGCAGCACCAGCCGGTCGCCGGGCCGCAGTTCGAGGCGGGTTTCCCGGTAGGGCTTGTCGCGCAACACGCCGAAGGGCCGGTCGACCGGCAGCGCCACGAGTTGCGCGACACCGGCGCGGATCAGCAGCGGGGCGGGATGCCCGGCGTTGACCAGGCTGAGGCCGCCGGTGCGCAGGTCCAGCCGGCCGAGAATCCCGGTGACGAAGGCGGACCGGTCCGGGGCGTTCTCGATGAGGGCCTGGTTCGCGGCCTGTGCCTGTTCGAGGAGGGTGGCGCCGCGGCGGCGGGCGTTGCGTAGGCCGCTGACGCCGAGGGTCGCGGTGAGCGCGCTGTGCACACCGTGGCCCACGGCGTCGGTGATGCTGAGATGGAGCAGGTCTCGGGCGAGGCTGTAGTCGAAGGTGTCCCCGCCGATGCTGGCTGCCGGCTCCAGCCACGCCGCCAAGGTGAACGAATCTGCTTCGCACGTGAACGAGGGTGGCAGCAGGCGCCGCTGGATCTCCGCGGCGAGGGTGAAGGGCGTCGTTCGCTGGCCCCATTCGAACAGGTCGGTGTGCCGGCGATTGGCGATCACCACGAAGGCCAGGGTGTGCGCTGCCTGTGACACGCGCTGCACGGCCGCGTCGGTCGGTGCCACCGACAGTGCGATCTCCAGCAGGCCGATGGCCTCGCCGCGCTGGGTGACCGGCGCCCGCACCACGAACTGGCCGCCGGCCTCTTCGACGAGCACCTGCTGGGCGCGCAACGCCTGCTCCTGCGGACCGCCGTCGAAGGGCAGGACCAGCGCGACGTCCTCGTCCTGCCGGCGCGCACCGGACACGTCACCGATCGGGACGTGCACCAGGCGGACGAGGGCTCGGCCGCTCATGTCCGCGACGAGGAACGACACCCAGCGCGCGTCGAGGCTCACCCCGATCTTGCGGGTCACGGCCTTCACCGCATCGACCGGGGCGGCCCTCTCGACGGCGAGCAGCACATCGTTGAGGTCCATACCGCTCGTGGTCACGCCACGGAGCATAGACGCGGCGAGACCTCGTGGATCACGGCCGGCCGGCGAGCCATACCGTCCGGGTTGTGCGGACCGCGAGGTCGGTGCGGGACAGGATGGCGTCGCCGTCCAGCAGGGTGTCCAGTGTGGCCCGGTCCTCGGCGCCCAGCCGCTCGCCCAGGCCCGTTCGCAGCCTCCGCAGCGAGGCCTGCGCGTAGCGGCCGGTCGCGGCCGGCAGGGGCGGCGCCAGCGCGATGACGAACGGCCGCTCGGCCTCGACGGTGAAGCCGGCCTTGCGCAGCCGGGGACCCCAGTCGGAGCCGAGCAGCGGCAGGCCGTGGCGGAGCCCGTCGTGCAGGACGGCGTGGCAGCGGGCCTCGAGCCCCGGCCGGCCGAACCCGAGGTCCTCGGGCAGGAAGTACGGGAAGGACTCCAGCTCCGCCACCGCGAACAGGCCGCCGGGGCGCAGCGCCGCGAGGATCTCGGCCAGCACCCGGTCCGGGTCGGCCAGGTGGTGCAGGGATCCCGCCGCCCAGACCAGGTCCACCGGTTCGATTGCCGGCCATTCGGCGTCCAGGTCCGCCTGCCGGGTGTGGATCCGGTCGGTCATCCCGAGGGCGCGGGCCTTGTCGCGGACGCGGTGCAGCATCGGCGCGGACATGTCCACGGCGAGCACCTCGGCCTCGGGGAAACGCTCGGCGAGCGCCAGCGTTCCGGTGCCGGTTCCGGCCCCGAGGTCGAGGATCCGGACGGTACGCCCACCGGCCCGTTCGTGCAGCCACGTGGTCACCTCCGCGAGGTACTCGTGCAGCACCTCGGCGTCCAGGTCGAGCATGTCGGCAAGTGCGTCGTCGTCGTGCGCGTGGTGGTGGTGATCCGTCATGGGACCGACCCTAGCCGGGCTTTGCGCGTACGGCATAGCATCTTGCGTATGACGCAAGACGGTGAGCTCGACGGCCTGGTCCGCAAGCGGATTCGGGGTTTGCGGGTGGCCAAGGGCTGGTCGCTCGACGACCTCGCCGCGCGCTGCTACCTGAGCCCCTCGACGCTGAGCCGGATCGAGACCGGTCACCGGCGCATCGCCCTGGATCAGCTGGCGCCCATCGCCCGGGCGCTGGGGAGCACGCTCGATCAGCTCGTCGAGCCGGTCGACGACGACGACGTGGTGATCCGGCCGCACCGCGACGAGGCGCGTGGCCTGACCACCTGGCTGCTCAGCCGGGAGCACGGCCCGCAGGGGGTGACCGTTGCCAAGATCCGGATCACCCGGCCCGCGCCGCCGCGGGGCGCCGCCGAGCTGGGTGTGCATCCGGGCAAGGACTGGTTCACCGTGCTGTCCGGCGTCGTCGAGTTGCTGCTGGGCGAGCGGCGGATCCTGGTCCGCGCCGGCGAGGCGGCGGAATTCTCCACCATGGTTCCGCACGCCTTCGGCGCACACGACGGCCCGGCGGAGATCATCTGCATCCTCGATCACGACGGGCAGCGCACTCACCTGCGCCACCCGTGACCGCCCGCGGGTGGCCTACTGCCGGTAGGTCGAGAGGAAGCGGCGCAGCCGGTCGGTGGCGTCGTCGAGCACGTCGACCGGCGCCAGGAAGACCATGCGCAGGTGGTCCGGGGTCGGCAGGTTGAAGCCGGTGCCGTGGGACAGCAGCATCAGTTGCTGCTCCAGCAGGTCGATGATCATTCGCTGGTCGTCACGGATCTTGTGGACCTCGGGGTCCAGGCGGGCGAAGAGGTAGAGCGCGCCCGCCGGCAGCACGCAGTCCACGCCCGGGATCTCGTTGATTTTGCGCCAGGCGTGGTTGCGCTGCTCGTACAGGCGGCCGCCGGGGCGGATCAGTAAGTTGATGCTCTGGAAGCCGCCCAGCGCCGTTTGCACCGCGTGCTGCGCCGGCACGTTCGGGCACAGCCGCATGTTGGCCAGCAGTTGCAGGCCCTCCAGGTATTCCGTCGCGTGGGTGGTCGGGCCGCTGACCGCCATCCAGCCCGATCGGAAGCCGGCCGCCCGGTATGCCTTCGACAATCCGCTCATCGTCAGCACGAGCAGGTCCGGGGCGAGCGCCGCGGCGCATTCGTGCTTGGCGTCGTCGTACAGGATTTTGTCGTAGATCTCGTCCGCCAGGACCAGCAGGTTGTGGCGGCGGGCGATCTCCAGCAGGCCGAGCAGGGTCTCCTTGGAGTAGACCGCACCGGTGGGGTTGTTCGGGTTGATGATGACGATGGCCCGGGTGTTCGGGCTGACCTGCGCCGCCACGTGTTCCAGGTCGGGCGCCCAGTCCTGGTTTTCCTCGCAGCGGTAGTGCACCGGCCGCCCGCCGCAGAGCGTCACCGCGCCGGTCCACAGCGGGTAGTCCGGGCTCGGCACGAGCACCTCGTCGCCGGTGTTCAGCAGGGCCTGCAGCGACATCACGATCAGCTCGGAGACCCCGTTGCCGAGGAAGACGTCGTCGGGCTGCACGCTGGTGACCCCGAGGGTCTGGTAATACTGCGCGACGGCGACCCGGGCGGAGTAGATGCCCCGGGCGTCGCTGTAGCCCTCGGCGTCGGCCAGGTTGTGCACCATGTCGGCGACGATCGGCTCCGGCGTGCTCAGTCCCCAGGGCGCCGGGTTGCCCAGGTTGAGCTTGAGGATGCGGTGCCCCGCGGCCTCCAGCTCCTGGGCTCGGCGCAACACCGGGCCACGGATGTCGTACCGGACGTTCTTGAGCCTGCTCGCCTGCTCCACCATGCCTGCAGAGCCTAGGCCAGGTCGGCAGTCGGCAGCTGGTGTCCTGTGACCGGCGACACGGGTTGCCGCATTGCTCTTGTTCGCGGTGAGCGATGCTCACATAACGGATATGTTGGGCAGGTAGCGGCTCGCCGGACGCGTGGGTGGGAGGACGATGAACACGATCCTCCTTGTTGAGGACGATCCGGACATTCGCCACCTGGTGTCGTACAAGCTCACCAAGGGCGGCTTCGACGTGACCGCCGTCGCCGACGGTTTCGCGGCCTTGCGCGCCGTCCGGGAGAACCCGCCGGACCTGTTCCTGCTCGACGTGCGGATGCCCGAGATGTCCGGCATCGAGGTCTGCCGCGAGCTGCGCGCCGGCCCGCTCGGCGCGACCGTCCCGATCATCATGCTCACCGCGCGGGCCCGCCCCCAGGACCTTGAGCAGGGGTTCGCGGCCGGCGCCACGGAATACATCGTCAAGCCGTTCAGCCCCCGTGACCTGCAGGATCGGGTCGAGGCCGCGCTGGGCCGGGTCAGCCGTTGATGGTCGGCCTGTTCACCGTCGTCCTGGAGATCCTGGCCGGGGTGGTCGTCGTGACGGTGGCCGCCATCGTCGGGGTCCGGCTGCTGCGCAGGGCCCGGCACCAGCGGCGGGCCGCCCTGGCCGCCGGGCCGCGCCGGGCGCTGCTCGCCTTCGTGGCGGACAACGGTGAGCACGGCAGCGCCGATCTGGTCGCCATCCTCGGCGACGCGTGGCGCGTCGCCGAGCCGGCTGCGCTCGCGCTGCTCGGCAAGCTCCGGGGCGAGGCGCACCTCGCCCTGGTCTCGGTCTTCCTGGAGCGCGGCGTCGCCCACACCGCGCTGGGCAATCTGCGCTCGCGGAGCCGGGTCCGCCGGGCCCGCGCCGCCCAGGTGCTCGGCGATCTTGAATCGCGGATGGCCGTGCCCGAGCTGTGCCGGCTGCTCGGCGACCGGCACGACGAGGTACGCGTCGTCGCCGTCCGCGCGCTGGGCCGCATCGGCGACCCGGCCGCCGCCTGGCGGATCATCGCCAGCCTGGACCGGGCCGACCCGGTGCCCTCGCTGCTGGCCACGCACACCCTGGTGCAGCTCGGCGCCGAGGCCGAGGTGACCCTCTCGGCCGCGCTCGACCATCCGCAGGCCCGGGTCCGTGCCGTCTGCCTGGACGCGCTCGGCCTGCTCGGCGCCACCGGATCCGTGCACCGCATCGCCCGGGTCCTGCGCGAGGACGCCTACCTCGACGTCCGGGTGGCCGCCGCCACCAACCTGGGCAGGCTGGGCACCCGCAGCGCCCTGGAACCGCTGACGCAGGCGCTGGGCCCGGCGCGGCCCGCGGCGCTGCGGGCCGCCGCCGCCCGGGCGCTCGGCGACCTGGGCGCGCCCGGCGCGGTGTCGATCCTGGCGGACCTGCTCGACGACGACACGTTCCAGGTGGCGCACGAGGCCGCGCACGCGCTGCGCCGGCTCGGGCACTCCGGCGCCGAGGCGCTCGGCGCCGCGGTCGAGGCCGAACGGATCCGGGCCGGGCTGGCCCGCGCCGGGGCACACGCCCGGCCGTCGGCGTCGGCCAGCCACGCCCAGGAAGCCCTGGCGCTGTCGCGGGTCGGCGCCGAACTCGGCGGCCGGATGGAGGTGGTGGCGTGACGGCCGACGTCGTCCGCGAGTTCCTGCGGTACGCCGACGTCGTGATCTTCTCGTACTTCGTCGCGCTCAACAGCAGCTACCTGGGGCTCATCGTGCTTGCCGGGCTGGAGTTCGGCCGGCACCTGCGGCGGATGCCGTTCGCCGGTGCCGACGACATGTTCCGCAGCCCGCTGACGCTGCCGGTGTCGGTGATCGTGCCGGCGTACAACGAGGGCCCCGGCATCGTCGCGGCGGTGACGGCGATGACCGCGCTGCGCTATCCGCGGTACGAGATCGTGGTGATCGACGACGGCTCCAGCGATGCCACGTTCGAGCTGCTGCGGGCGGAGTTCGACCTGGTCGAGGTGCCGCGGGTGGTGCCGGGCGAGGTGCCGTACCACTCGCAGGTGCTCTCCGTGCACGTCGCCCGCGCCAACCCGGAGACCCTGACCGTGGTCCGCAAGACCAACGGCGGCAAGGCCGACGCGCTCAACGTCGGGATCAACCTGGCGCGGCACCCGCTGATCTGCATGGTCGACGCCGACTCGCTGCTGGATCCGGACGCGTTGCTGTCGGTGGCCAAGCCCTTCGGCGACGACCCGCTGCGCGTCGCGGCCTGCGGCGGGGTGGTGCGGATCGCCAACGGGTGCAAGGTGATCGGCGGCCGCGTGGTGGACGTCCGGATGCCCCGGCAGTGGCTGGTGCGGGTCCAGGTGGTCGAATACCTGCGCGCGTTCCTGATGGGCCGCACCGGCTGGTCGCGGCTCGGTGGCCTGGTGGTGATCTCCGGAGCCTTCGGCATCTTCCGGCGGGACCTGGTCGTCGAGATCGGCGGCATGGCCACCGACACCATCGGCGAGGACGCCGAGCTCGTGGTGCGCCTGCACCACCACCTGCGCCGGCGCCGGCAGGACTACCGGGTCATCTTCGTCGCCGAACCGGTCAGCTGGAGCGAGGCGCCCACCAGCCTGCGGGTGCTCGGCCGCCAGCGGCGGCGCTGGCACCGCGGCATCGCGGAGATTCTGCGCAAGCACCGCGGCATGATCGCAAACCCACGGTACGGCCGGATCGGGCTGATCGCGTTGCCGTACTACGTGGTCTTCGAGTTGCTGGCCCCGTTCATCGAACTGGCCGCGCTGGTGCTGCTGCCGCTCGGGCTCTGGGCCGGCGCGGTCGACGTCGCGTTCCTCTGGCGCTTCGTGCTGGTCGCCTACGGCTACGGGCTGCTGATCAGCCTCATCTCGCTGTTCATCGAGGAGGTCTCGTTCCACCGCTACCCGCGCTGGGGCGACCTGCTGCGCGGCGTGGCGGCCGCGGTCCTGGAGAACTTCGGCTACCGGCAGATCCTCGCGGTCTGGCAGGTCCAGGGCGCGTTCGGCGCGCTGCACGGGCGCCGGGCCGAGTGGGGCGCCATGCACCGCGAGGGCTTCGGCGCCGCGGCCGAGTCAGCCGAGCCCGTCGGCGTGGGCGTCGACCGCTGACCGCGGATGCCGCAGGCCGGGGTGCCCGGCCGGCAGGCTGCGCCGGATCGCCCACCAGCTCACCGCGAGGCAGGCCGCGACCAGCGGCCAGGTGAGCACGCCGCGGGCGATGCCCAGCGCCACGACCGCGTGCGCGGCCCAGAGCGGGATGAAGACGGCGAGGCGCACCAGATATTGCGCGACCCAAACCCAACTGCCCATCGAGTACGCCCGCAGCAGCGCCGGGTCGCGCCGCCAGCGCGTCTTCTGCCCCAGCACCGTGCCGACGATGACGCCGAGCAGCGGCCACCGGACGACGATGCTGACCGTCCACGCCAGCGCGCTGGCGGCGTTCGTGACGATCTGCACCAGGAAGAAGTCCTCGGCCCGGCCGGTGCGCAGCGCGATCAGCGCGGCGACGCAGACACCGAGCAGGCCGATCAGGACCGCCCGGGGTTTGTCGCCCTGCCGCAGCCGCCAGCCGGCGACCACCAGCGCGGCCACGATCGCGGCGCCGGCACCGATCCAGATCGAGCGCCCGCCGGCCAGCCACCCGGCGACGAAGACCACCGGTGGCACGGTCGCGTCCAGCGCGGCCCGCCGCCCACCCAGCAGATCGGCCAGCGACTCCGGTTGCGCCACGTCCCACCCCGCTCATCAAGAGTTAGGTCAGCCTAACCGGTGGCCGCGGAGTCGATGGGCCGAGGGCGGCACAGACCGGGGCGGCATCGGGGCCTCGCCCCAACGTTCAACGCCCGATACCGCCCGGTCCACCCCCGATCCGCCCGGCGCCTGTGGGAGCGCGATCGGACGTACGCGTTACGGTGCTCGATGCGCCAGGGCGATGCCAGGGCGTTGACCGGGCGTTCGGCGAGGAGGGTCGCGAAACTGTGTTCGGTGCTGAGGTGCGCGCGCGTCGCCGGAGCCTGGGGTTCTCCCAGGAGGACCTGGCCAGCCGGGCGGACATCGACGTGAAGACGCTCCGGATGATCGAGACGGGCCGCCGCACGCCGCGGGCCTCGACGGTGCGCCGGCTCGCCGACGCGCTGCAGTTCACCGGGGCCGACCGCACGCAGTTCATCGCCGCCGCCGCTCCCGGCGAGGCCGCCCGCCCACCCGTGCCGCCCGGCCCGGCGCAGCTGCCCCCGGACGTCTACGGCTTCGTCGGCCGCGCCGCCGAGCTGGCGACGCTGGCCGCCATCACCGCGACCGCCGGCACCGAGCCGACCGCCGTGGTCATCTCGGCGCTGTCCGGCTCGGCCGGCACCGGCAAGACCGCCCTGGCGGTGCACTGGGGCCACCGGGTCCGGGCGGACTTCCCCGACGGCCAGCTCTATGTCAACCTGCGCGGCTTCGACCCGGCCGGCGCGGTGCTCAGCCCGTCCGACGCGGTCCGCGGCTTCCTCGGCGCCCTCGCCGTGGCGCCCGAGAACATCCCCGGCGACCTCGACGCGCAGGTGGCGCTCTACCGCAGCCTGCTCGCGGGCAAGCGGATGGTGCTCGTGCTCGACAACGCCCGCGACTCGGCCCAGGTGCGGCCGTTGCTGCCCGGCGCGAACGGCTGCCTGGTGCTGGTGACCAGCCGCAACGAGCTCACCGGCCTGGTGGCCGGGCACGGCGCGCGCCCGCTGAATCTGGGCCTGCTCAGCCCGGCCGAGTCCCGCGAGCTGCTGGCCCGCCGGCTGGGCGAGGCCCGGCTGGCCGCCGAGCCCGCCGCGGTCGGCGAGATCGTCGACCGGTGCGCCCGGCTGCCGCTGGCGCTGACCATCGTGGCGGCCCGCGCGGCGATGCGCCCGGAGCTGCCGCTGGTCACGCTCGCCGCCGAGCTGCGGGACAGCCGGGAGCGGCTGGACGCGCTGACCGGCGACGACCCCGCAAGCGACGTACGGGCGGTGTTCTCCTGGTCGTACCGGGCGCTGTCGCCGGCCGCGGCCCGGTTGTTCCGGCTGCTCGGCCTGCACCCGGGCCCGGAGGTCTCGGCGGGTGCGGCGGCTTCGGTGAGCGCGGCCGGCGCCGAGGAGACCGGGCGGTTGCTCGGCGAGCTGACCGGATCCACCCTGCTCGTCGAGGACGCGCCCGGGCGGTTCGCCTTCCACGACCTGCTGCGTGCCTACGCGAGCGAACAGGCGCTGGCGACGGAATCCGCCGGGCAACGCGAGGCGGCGCTGCGCCGGATGGTGGACCACTACCTGCACACCGCCCTCGCCGCCGACCGGCTGCTCGACCCGCACCGCGTGCCGGTGCTGGCCGCGACCCCGGACGATGGAGTGACCGTCGCGGCGCCGGAGGACACCCGGGCGGCGCTGGAGTGGTTCACCACCGAGCAGCCGGTGCTGGTGGCGGTCGTCGACCGGGCCGCGGAAGCGAGGCTGGACACCCGGGTGTGGCTGCTGTCCTGGGCGCTGGCGACGTACTTCTTCCGGCGCTCGCAGGGCCACGACTGGGTCGCCACGCAGCACGCCGCGATGGCCGCCGCGGAGCGGCTCGGCGACGAGCGGCTGCAGGTGCGCACGCACAACGACCTCGCGGGCGGTTTCTTCCACCTCGGCCGCGTCGACGAGGCGGAACGGCACCTGTTGTTGGCGCTGAAACTGTTCGAGGCGCTCGGCGACGAGGTGGCCCAGGCCGGCAGCCACCTCAACCTGGGCAAGGTGTACCAGCAGCAGGACCGGCACGCCGACGCGCTGGAGCACAACCGGCGGGGCCACGCGCTCTTCCAACGCGCCGGCTCGCGGCACGGCGAGGCCAGCGCCCTGAACGCGATCGGCTGGTGCCACGCGCGGCTGGGCGACTACGCCAAGGGCATCGAGTTCTGCGAACGGGCCCTGGCGGCGCACCGGGAGCTCGGCGCGAGCGCGAGCGCGGGCGAGAGCGAGACCTGGGAGAGCCTCGGCTACTGCCACCACCAGCTGGGTGACTACGCCGAGGCGCAGCATGCGTACCGGCTGAGCGCGCGCTTGTTCGGGGAGAACGGGAACACGTACAACCAGGCCATGAGCCTGGTCGGCCTCGGAACGGTCCACCTCGACGCCGGCGAGCGGCAGCAGGCGGGCGAGGCCTGGCGTACGGCGCTGAGCATCCTGACCGACCTGGACCACCCGGACGCGGTGGACGTCCGTGCCAAGCTCGCCGCGCTGGGGGCGGCCTGAGAGGGGGAGTTGAGGGTCGCAGAACTCGCCGCACAGCCTGGCGTGTCAGGCTCCGCGAAGTGCCCTCCCCCGCCAGGTCATCCAATTGGCACCCAGCTCAGGCGGTACTTAATCGGACGATATCCGGTTAGTCCCCTGTGTGACTGCCGCTCGGCGCAACCGCATCGCAACTGGTGCGCAGCCGCTCTCGCAGCCCCATCCGGGTGTGCTGGAACCACGACGCCCGATAGCGATCGACCGGCTGGAGGAACCCCCGATGACTTCGCTGAACACCGATGACGTTCGCACCGAGGCGCTGTTCGTCTCCTACCTCCAGCGCTCCCAGCAGCCGACGCCGGAACTCATCCGGGCCGCCGTGACCGCGACGGTGGACCGGCTGGGCGAGCGCGGCTGCGCCGCACTGGTCGCCCAGGAATTCGGCGAGCACCCCGACTGCGCGCAGGGCCGGATGCAGTGGGCCCGGACAGCCGTACGCCTCGCGTACGCCGCCTGACTTTCACCCGTACGGCCGAAGCACCCCCTCAACTCTTCGCCTCGAATACGCACCGTGACGAATGAGCCGGTAGATCGGCACTTCCCCTACCGTGAGTGAGTGCCAGAGGACGTCTCCGCCCGTCACCGGTCCGGCGGTGCCGGCCGGCTGCTAGCCGTCCGAACCGCGCACCCTCGGCACGCCACGCCGACCGCCGGCTCCACCAGGACGGCCGTCAGGATGCCCTGGGCGCTGTCCGTCCTCGCGGTGCTCATGCTCGTGGTGGTCACCCCGTTGGCCCTGCGGGCACCCGGCACGCCGCAGGCGACCGTACCGTTGCCGACGATCTCCCTGCCGGCGCTGCCCACCGAGACCGACCCGGCACCGGCCAGCACCCGGCGGCAGCTGCAGGCGGACCGGCAGGCCGCCAAGGTCGGCGCGGCGCCGTCCTCCGCGGCGGCGTCCACCTCCGCGTCCGTGTCCGTGTCCGCGAGTGCCGCCGTGGCGCCCGTGCTGCTCGGTCCCGCCTCGAACGCCGAGTTGCTCTCGTCGCTGAATTCCTACTGCCGGGCGACCTACGGCCAGTTCACCCGCGCGACGTCGACCGCCGGCGGCTGGGTCTGCAGCACGTTCGGCCGGGGCTCGGTCGCGCTCGACATGGACGCCATGTGCCGCTGGAGCTACGGCGACGGCGCCCGGGCCGTGCTCGGCAGCTCCACCGATCCCGAAAGCTGGCGCTGCTACCGCGACGGGCCCTAGGATGTCCGGCATGCACGCGCGATTGAGCATGTGGTGGCCCGCCGACCCGGCGGCCACACCCACCCGCGCGTAACTCACCCCAACGCGGCCGCCTCCGACGAGGCGGCCTTTTTCGTACGGCCCGGTCCTCGGCGGCGGCCCCAGCCCCGAGCGAGGACCCGATGCCACCTTTCGCCCTGCTGCACCGCGACGGCGCCGACCACATCGACGTGCTGACCGGCGACGTCGTCACCGTCGCCACGCTCGCCGACATTCCGTTGACCCCCGGCGAACCCGGGCCGCAGACCCTCGCGCTGGTCCCGTACCGGCAGATCGCCGAGCGGGGCTTCGCGGCCGTCGACGACGGCGCGCCGCTGGAGTGCCTGCGGATCGCCACCCGGACCACCCGGCCGCTCGAGGAGCTCATCGCCGAGCTGCCCACGGCCCCGGTCGTGCTCCGCGACGGCGGCTTCGACCTCTCCGACCAGGCGTACGGCGAGATCGTCGAGGAGGTGCTGCGCGACGAGATCGGCCGCGGCGAGGGCGCCAACTTCGTGATCCACCGGGTCTTCACGGCCACCGTCGACGGCGACCCGCTGGACGCCGCCCGGTCCGCGTTCCGGGAACTGCTCACCCGCGAGCAGGGCGCGTACTGGACGTTTCTGGTGCACACCGGCACCCGTACGCTCGTCGGCGCCACCCCGGAACGGCATGTCAGCGTCGCCGACGGGCTGACGATGATGAACCCGATCAGCGGCACCTTCCGGCACGACGGCACCCGCGAGCTGGCCGACTTCCTGGCCGACCGCAAGGAGATCGACGAGCTGTACATGGTGCTCGACGAGGAACTCAAGATGATGGCCGCGGTGGCCGAGCACGGCGGGCAGGTCGTCGGGCCGTATCTCAAGCGGATGGCGCATCTGACCCACACCGAGTATCTGCTGGCCGGCTGCGGCTCCCTGGACGTGCGCGAGGTGCTGCGCGCGACGATGTTCGCCCCGACCGTCACGGGCAGCCCGGTGGAGAACGCCTGCCGGGTCATCGCGCGGCACGAGCGGCGCGGCCGCGGCTACTACGCGGGCGTGCTGGCCCTGCTCGGCCACGACGACGAGGGCCGGCAGACGCTGGACGCGCCGATCCTGATCCGGACCGCGGAGATCTCCCCGGCGGGAAACCTGCGGGTGCCGGTCGGTGCGACGCTGGTGCGGCACTCGACGGCCGAGGGCGAGGTCGCCGAGACGCACACCAAGGCGGCGGGCGTGCTGGCCGCGCTGGGCGCGGCCTCGCTGCGACCCCCGACGGTACGCCCGGCCGACGACGACCCGGCTATCCAGCAGGCATTGGCCGCCCGCAACGACGGACTGGCCCGGTTCTGGCTGGACCAGCGCCGCCCGGGCGCGCTGACGGTCCCCGGGCTCGACGGCCGCACCGCGGTGATCGTGGACAACGAGGACACCTTCACGGCGATGCTGGCACACCAGCTGCGGGCGCTCGGGCTGGGCGTGACCGTGGTGCCGTGGACGGTGTCCGCCGTACCGGATGCCGACCTGGTGATCGTCGGCCCGGGCCCGGGCGATCCGGCCTCGGACGAGCCGAAGATGGTCCGGATCCGCGCCCTGGTGGCGGACCTGCTGGCGGCGGGGCAGCCGATGCTGGCGGTGTGCCTGGGCCACCAGGTGCTCTCCGCCGCGCTGGGGCTGCGGCTGCACCGCCGGGACAGCCCGTACCAGGGGGTGGCCCGCGACATCCCGCTGTTCGGGGCGGTCCGGCGGGTCGGTTTCTACTCCAGCTTCACGGCGCTGAGCGCCACGGGACGGCTCGCCACCGCGTACGGGGAAGTGCTGATCGCCCGCGACGAGGCGGACGGCACCGTGCACGCCCTGCGGGGTGCCGGCTTCGCCGGCGTGCAGTTCCACCCGGAGTCGGTGCTCAGCGCGGACGGCATCACCGTGCTCACCGAACTTCTTCCGCCACTTCTCGCCCACGTGGTTAGCCCCGCGCCTGCGGGGTAGCGGTAGTGGTGTCGGTGGTTCAAGCGGATCGAGAGCCTCCGCTTGGACCACCGACCCTTATCTACTGCTGGTCAGCTGCTCTTCGACGGCGCCGGAGCGCTCGGTGCGCCCGACGGGGGCGTGCCCTTGGGTCCCGCCGGCCGCTCGCCGCCGCCGCGCTGGCCGGGGCCGCCGGGGCCGCCGGGGCCGCGCTTGCCGTCGCGCTCCGTCGCGACACTGACCTTGGTCGCGTCCAGGGAGACGCCGTCCTTGTTGACAGTGCCCTCCGCGTGGATCCGGGTGCCGACCGCCACCCCGTCCGGCTTGGCGGTGATGTTGATCTGCCGGGTGAAGCCGCTGCGGTCCGTGATCAGGATCTGGGTGTCGCTGATCGACTTCACCGTGCCGTCCAGGTGCGGCTTGTGCTCGCGGGGTGCGCCGCGACCCTCGCCGGGCGCCGTCGACGGTGCCGCCGAGCCGCTCGGCGCCGGAGCCGCCGCGGCCTGGGCCAGGCCGGCGACGCCCAGGGCCAGACCGCCGCCGAGGGCGACGGCGACGGCGATCCGCCGGGCCCGCTGGGTGCTGAGGATGTCCTTCGGTGGCAAAACTCCTCCAGGTGCTGGATGACAGGTGCGGTACTCCACCGACCTTCACCGGGAAAGCTGAAGCGAGCCTGAATCCGGCCACGTCTTCAGCGCATCTTCAGCTTCGTGCTCGATGGCGCACAGGTGAGCTGCGGATACTTCAGCGATGGTGGCAAGGGTGCTGGTGGTGGAGGACGAGGAGGGCATCCGGGCACCGCTGGCGGCGGCGTTGCGGGGCGCGGGCCACGAGGTCCTCGAGCGGGTGGACGGCGCCGGCTTCGAGGACGCCGTCGACGCGTTCCGCCCGGACCTGGCCCTGATCGACGTCCAGCTGCCCGGCGGCCGGGACGGCTTCGACCTGGCCACGGCCCTGCGCAGCCGCAGCGACTGCGCCGTCCTGATCGTCACCGCCCGGGACGCGGTCGACGACCGGCTCCGCGGGTTCGCCGCCGGCGCCGACGACTACGTGGTCAAGCCCTTCGCCACGGTCGAGGTGCTGGCCCGGGTCGGTGCGATCCTGCGCCGGCTCGGCCGGGTGCCCTCCACCGTGCAGGTCGGCGACCTGGTGGTGGACGAGGACGCGCGGCTGGCCGTGCGCTCGGGGACCGCGCTGGAGCTGACCGCGACCGAGTTCAAGCTGCTGGCCTACCTCGCCGGGCACCGCGGCCGGATCCTGTCCAAGACCCAGCTGCTCACCCAGGTCTGGGGCTACGACGAGTACGACCCCAACCTGGTCGAGGTGCACGTCAGCGCCCTGCGCCGCAAGCTCGAACAGCACGGCCCCCGGCTCATCCACACCGCCCGCGGCCTGGGCTACGTGGTGCGCCCGTGAGACTGCCGCGGCCGGAGTCCCTGCGCGGCCGGGTGACCTGGGCGGTGCTCGCCCTGCTCGCCGTCATCCTGGTGGTGCTCTTCACCGCCGTCGACATCGCGCTGGCGGCCCGGCTGCAGGGCGACGCCCGGACCCGGCTGACCGACCGCGTCGCCCTCGCCACCCAGCTCGATCCGCAGCTCAGCGCCCAGCAACTCGTGGATCGGCTGCGCGGCGACGGCGTGACCGCCCGGCTGTGCGTACGCGACGGCGGCGGCTGCGTCGCGGCGGCCTCCGACCCGGCGCCGCCCGGCCGGCGCACCCCACCCGGGGGCGAGATCCGGCCCCGGCGGGCCGCCGGCACGCAGGCCGAGGTGCCGGTGGAGACGGCCGGCAGCGTGATCTTCGTCCGCACCGAGCTGCGCGGCAACCAGGTCCTCACCCTCAGCCTGGACACCACCCAGATCACCGACGCGGTGCACCGGCTGATCGTCCTGGAGGTCATCGGCGGGCTGCTGGCCCTGCTGCTGGCCGGGTTCGCGTCGGCGCGGGTGTCGCGCGCGGCGCTGCGGCCGCTGGAGGACATGACCGCGCTGGCCGGGCAGATCGCCGCGGGCGACCGGGGCCGGCGGCTCGGCCATCAGCGCACCGACTCGGAGCTGGGCCGGACTGCGGCGGCCTTCGACTCGATGCTCGACGAGCTGGAGGCGGCCCTGGCCACCGCGAACGCCGCCGAGGCCGGGATGCGCTCGTTCCTGGCCGACGCGTCGCACGAGTTGCGCACCCCGATGGCCGGGCTGCAGGCGAACGCGGAGCTGCTGCTGCGCGAGGAGCTGGACCGGCCCGAGCGGGAACGGGTCGCCGTCGCCATGATCCGCGAGACCCGCCGCGCCGCCCGCCTGGTCGACGACCTGCTCACCATGGCCCGGCTGGGGCAGGGCGGCGTCCGGCTCGCCACCGAGCGGGTCGACCTGGCCCGGCTGGCGGAGGCCGAGGTGGCCCGGGCCCGCATGCTCGCGCCGTCGCTCACCTTCACCGTCGCGGCTCCCACCGCCGAGCCGGGTCCCGTGGTGCTCGGTGATCCGCTGCGGCTCGGCCAGATCCTCACCAACCTGCTCGACAACGCCCGGCATGCCACCCCGGCGGGCGGGACCGTCACCGTCGACGTGCGGCGGTCCGGCGGGCAGGTGCTGCTGGAGGTCGCGGACACCGGTCCCGGCGTGCCCGCCACCGAACAGGCGCTGATCTTCGAACGGTTCGGCCGCGGCGACGCCTCCCGCTCCCGCGACACCGGCGGCGCGGGGCTGGGCCTGCCGATCGCGCGCGGCCTCGCGGTGGCGCACGGTGGCGATCTCACGTACGCCGACAGCCCGGCCGGCGCCCGCTTCCGGGTGGACCTGCCCGCCGCGACGTAGGTTGCCTCTATGGAATATCGCACCCTGGGGCGCAGCGGCTGCGCCGTCTCCAGCCTCTGTCTGGGCACCATGACCTTCGGCACCGAATCCGACGAGGAGGTGTCGCACGCCCAGCTGGACCGGTTCGCCGAGGCCGGCGGCACGCTCGTGGACACCGCCGACGTCTACTCCGCCGGGGAGTCGGAACGGATCATCGGCCGCTGGTTCGCCTCGCGCGGCCCCGAGGTCACCGAGCCGATCGTGCTGGCCACCAAGGGCCGCTTCCCGACGGCCAGCGACGCCAACGGGGCCGGGCTGTCGGCCCGGCACCTCACCCGGGCGCTGGACGCGTCGCTGGTCCGGCTCGGCCTGGACAGCATCGACCTCTACCAGGCGCACTCCTGGGACCCGGTGACCCCGCTCGAAGAGACCCTGCGGACCCTGGACGGCTTCGCCCGCCAGGGCAAGATCCGCTACTACGGCTTCTCCAACTTCACCGGCTGGCAGCTCACCAAGGCGGTCCACCTGGCACGCGAGCTCGGCCTGGCCGCCCCGGTCACCCTGCAGCCGCAGTACAGCCTGCTGGTCCGCGAGATCGAGTGGGAGATCGTGCCCGCCGCGCAGGACGCCGGCCTGGGCCTGCTGCCGTGGAGCCCGCTGGGCGGCGGCTGGCTCAGCGGCAAATACCGCCGCGACCAGCGGCCCACCGGCGCGACCCGGCTGGGCGAGGACCCGGGCCGGGGCATGGAGGCCTGGGACCGGCGCGGCACCGAGCGCACCTGGGCGATCATCGAGGCGGTGCAGGCGATCGCGGAGGACCGGGACGTGTCGATGGCCGAGATCGCCCTGGCCTGGGTCACCGACCGGCCGGGGGTGACCTCGACCATCCTGGGGGCACGCACGGTGGCCCAGCTCGAGACGAACCTGCGGGCCGCGGAGCTCCACCTCACCGAGGCGGAGACCGCGGCCCTCGACCGGGCCAGCGACCTGGCCGCGCCGGATTACCCGTACGGCCCGATGGGGATCGATCAGCGCAGCCGGTCGCTGGCGTCGCGCCCCTAGGCGATCCGCCAGCGCTGGGCGTTGTTGCCCAGGCACGTCCACTGGCGCACCTCGGCGCCCGGGGTGGTGACCAGGTTGTAGTCGTCGAGGCAGAGGCCGCTGTGCCGGTTCTGGATCGTGGACCAGCCGTTGGCGTCGGTGGTGACCCGCCACTGCTGCACGGCCAGACCGTTGCACGGCCACTGCTGGATCACCGATCCGGCGGCGGTCGCCCAGTCCTTGTCGTCGAGGCAGAGACCCGAATACCGGTTGCTGATCTGCTGATAGCCGTCGGCCGTCGGGGTGAGGAACCAGTCCTGCACCGCCGCGGTGCCGCAGGTCCACTGGCGCACCTCGGCGCCCGCGGCGGTGACCCAGTTGTAGTCGTCCAGGCAGAGCCCGCTGTGCTGGTTGCGGATGTCGACCACGGTCGCGTTCTCACCCGAGGGCGCGGCCAGGATGGTGTTCGTCGACACCGGCACGCCCAGGTTGGGGGTGCCGTCGGCGTTCCAGGAGATCTTCTGCACCCGGGTGGTACGGGTGGTCCCGCAGCCCTGCGTGGCCAAGGCGTTCGCGTGGTAGGCGATCCACGTCTCGGTGCCGTCCGGGGAGGTGAAGAACGAGTGGTGGGCGGGGCCGTAGACACCGTTGGCGTCGCTGCGCTGGAAGAGCGGGTTCGCGGCCTTGGTCCACGAACTCGCCGACAGCGGGTTGGAGCCGGTGTACTCCAGCATGCCGATCTTGTAGTTCGGTCCCTGGCAGTGGCTCGCCGAGTAGGTGAGGAAGGTGCGACCGTTGCGCTGCAACGCGAACGGCCCCTCGTTGACCGCGCCGTTCTGCGTCTCCCAGGCCAGGGTGGGCGCCGAGATCCGGGTGCCGAACGCCCCGGCCGTCCACGGATTGGTCAGCGGCGCGATGAACAGCGACTGCAGGTTGTCGCTGGCCTCGAACGCCGAATACATCAGATAGTTGGCGCCGTTGAGCTTGAGCACCGCGGCGTCGATGGCCCAGCCGTTGTTCGGCATCAGGTTGAGGATGCCCTTGATCGTGTAGGGCCCGAGCGGGTCGGCACCGGCACTCTCCGCGACATGGGTGCGGCGTGCACCACCGGACTGCTCGACCGAGTAGTAGAGATACCACCGGCCGTTGAGCTGCTCCAGATGCGGCGCCCACATGCTCGTGCCGCCGGTGCTCACCACCACCTGCTCGGCGGCGACCTGCAGGCCGGCGATCGTGCTGGCCTTGCGCATGACCACGTTCGAGGACCAGGTCGTGGCCACGTAATAGTAGTAGCCGTTGCTGTAGACGAGGGTGGGATCGGCGCTGTTCGGGGCGTCGACGACCGGGTTGGTGAAGGTAGGCCCGGCGGCCTGCGCGGGTGACGGGCTGACGACGACGGTCAGGGACACGCTGAGCAGCAGGGCGGCAGCCAGCGAAAGGGCACGCCGGGTGAACGGCATGGGGACTCCTCGGGGAAGCGTGTATGCAAGCTTGCCTAGGCCCATCGATGTTAACGGTAACAATCTCGTGGTCAAGATGTTGCGTGAATGTTTCGCGCCCTGGGACCAGGGACGCCGCCGGACGGCGCATCCCAGCAGCCGCACCCACGCAACGGACTCGGACCCCTACCACCGGACGCGATCTTGATGATCCGGGGCGCCTGACTTCGGGCAGCCGTTCACAGATCTTGAAGGCCTACGGTGTGCTCGAGTCTTGTTCGGGAGTGACCCGACGCCATTCGGCAACACTCGTTCGAACGGCTTCGCCGCGGACACCTACCGCGACCGGGCCACCGCCGCGGGAATCCACCCGACCTCGGGCGCCGAGCAGGCTTTCCGCATGACCGGCCTATCACGCCCGGGGTCGCGACCGGATCATGTGACAGCGCGGTCCGCTCCGCACCCACCCACCCGCACCACCATCACCCCCGGATCGACGACCCCCGCGCGGAACGTGCCGCGGTCACGCGTCGCCATTGCCCAACCACCGACCCTGGCGACTCCTCGGAACTACCTCCCGCCAGGTCCACCCTCACCCACGCCGGCAGCAGTCCAACTGATGGACCTCGATCCCACCCACCGGGCACCGTCACCACATCCTGGGCATCCCGTCCCACACCCCGAGCCACAACCTCGCATAACGTCCCATATCGCCACGGGACTCCGCGACCTTGATACGCACGGGCACGGAGCAGACCGCTGCGCACCAAGGTCCAACGCCCGCGGTCGCAGCAGCACCACCAGCAGCAGCAGCCCCAGCCCCCACCCGACCAACCACATGCCGCAGACCTTGATACACCCAGGCGCCGAGCAGACCGCCGCGCACCAAGGTCCAACGGTCGCGGTCGCGGTCGCGGTCGCGGTCGCGGTCGCGGTCGCCGGAGATCATCGGGAAACCGGAACACCACAGCCCGCCCCGCTGAACGTGCACGTCACCCTGACGGGTGATGCCGACAGCAAGCGAGGCACCCCCGAACAACACTTGCTCGGCACCATCAGGCATCAAGGTCGCGACCACCTGCGCCGATATGAGAGGTTTGTAGGGTTTGGATCCGGAGTGTGGGACCGGATGCTCAGGAGGTAGCACCCGTGCCCGGTATGCGGGACCAGAGCTCATCAACTGGACCTGGCGCCCGCATCGTGGACCGTCGAGGGCGGCCGGGGCCCGTCGTGGTGGATGGACCGGCACCGGCTTCCGGGGTTTGGCGGTGCGAGGTGATGGGGTACCAGCGTCGCGCCGTCACAGCCGTCGCCGTCGCTAGGGAGCGCCCATGGTCGAGCCGCACGTCACCCTGGACACCGGGTCACTCAACCCGGTCGAGGAGAAACTGCGCGGGCCGCTGGAGGAGCAGCTCACCTCGGCCCTGCAGGCCGCGACCGAAAAGATCACCCACGAGTACGCGGGCGAGCCGGTCGACGCCGTGACCGTGAAGCTGCTGGAGCAGACCCGCGCGGGACTGCACCCGGACATCGCCGCGGGCTTCGCACCGGACCAGGGCGAGCTGCGCCGCGTCGCCGAGGACATCGTCCATACCGCCTGATCCGGTGGCAAGCCGGCTCAGGAGCCGTTCGCTGTCTCCAACAATCGGCGGTATGCCTCGGCCGCCTCGCGATTCTCGGCGTGGGTTGCCGCGGTAACGGCCAGTTCGAGCACGGTCTGTCGCCTGTGCAACCGCGTAGCGAGCGCCGCGCCGACCTCGCTGCCGGCAATCGAGTCCATCGGGTGGATGGCAGCCTGGTGGGCCTTCAGCGCCGCGACAGCCTGGTCGTTGAGAGCGAGGAACGCGGCGACATCCGCGAGCGCCTCCGCCGGGCGGCCCTGCCGGCAACGGGCGGTGGCCCGCAACCAATACCCATCCTCGAACGCCGGGTCCATCTCGATGGCGCGGGTGCTCGCCGACGCGGCCAGGTCATTCCGGCCGTTATGCAGTACGCAGAAGGCGAGCCGCGTCAACTCGTCCGGACGGAGCCGCGCGGCGAGGTTACCCGCCGTATGTCTTTGGTACAGACCCCAGAGCAGCCCGGACATGGCGGCCGCGACCTCGTCCAGGCCGGCGGCCTTCATCACCGCGAATCCGCACGTGGCCGAGAGGTACAGGCCCACCGCTGACGCGAGCGCGAGGTCAGCGTCGTCGGTCCGGCCCGCAAGGTCGTACGCCATCGAGAACCGCATCGCGGCCATGGGCATCAGCTGATCGCCGCCGATCGCGAGGATCGCGTGGCCGATGCGGCACTGCATCTCGGCGGAGGCCGCTTGCGCCGGATAGGCCTCAAGATAGGCATCGAACAGCGACACCCGGTCCCAGGTGGCGATGCCGACGGCGGCCTTGGTGAACGCCGCACGCGGAATGCGGGTGCCCTCGGCGCGGATGCCCAGCGTGTTGAAGCCTTCCCGCAGAAAGAAGTCGTCGGGCCACGGGTCGGCGAAGGAGATCGTGTCGCCCTCCCGGTCCAAATGGCCCGCCGTCGTGAAATGGTGCGTCACCCGATCGGACAGCAGCACGGTGTCGCCGGGTTCGACGAACCACCACAGATGATCGGGCGGAACGGCGACGCCTTTGTCCAGCGCCGTCCGCACGCGTGACGACCAGATCGGGAAAATCGCCGTGTCCGGGATCGTGCGGCGCAAAGGCGCGACGGCCCGGTCGTTGATCTGGGCGAATCCGGTCAGGTCCACCGGCGTCATCGGGCGCGGGTTCGCCCCATATCCCGCATAGCCACCGGCGAAGAGACCGAGGCTCAGCATGATCATCGAGTTGTTGATGTACGGCTGGATGCGAGGGTCACGCGCGGGCCGGGTGACGAGCGGGGCAGTCACGCGGAACCGCTGTAGATGGACACCGGAAGCGAGGTGTGTTGTCTCAGTTCGCGTGCCGCGACGCGGTAGAACCAGCGCAGGCAGAAGCGGTACAGACCGGGAGCGCCGGCCGTCACCGTGATGCGCATCATCGTGGGCGCCTCGGACGGGCCGATCGCCAGGAACGAGCCGGGGTCCGTGTCGAGGAAGTTGGGCCCCTGCGCCTTCAGCATCGTCGGCCGGCCGTCGTCGCCCCGAGCCGACCGGCGCGCGCGTCCCACCTCCGGTCCGACGAGTTCCACGAAGAAGCGCAACGGGTCGATCAGGCCGGCGCCGTACAGCGCCTCGCCCTCCGCCCGGTCGTCGAATTCCGGCCGTGGCGCGGGGTCGAAGTCGAGAAGATGCAGGTCCAGACGCTCCAGCAGGATCTGTTGCCCGCCCTTGGCGTTGTGGGCGACAGTGACCGACAGCAGGACGCCTTCGATGAACACCGGTTCGGTGTCATCGGCCGATGCGAAAGGCCCCGGAGTGCCATCGAGCGGCGCCATCACTTCGCCGGAGTCGAGAGCGGAGATGTTCAGGTCGGCGCCGAACAAGGCGTTGACCTTGCCGAGCGCGGCCGGCGCCCCCGGCACGAACGCGCCCGGGATCTCCAGAAGTTTGATGACCGGCTCGCCCACCTGATGCGCGAGTGTCCGGACGCGATCCCACAACTCGCGCCGCGGGCTGCGGTCATCCCAGACCCAGACGTTGCTGTTCATGAGCCCTCCGCCGTACCGCAGGTTGTTCAACGACAACGACCGAAGGCCAGGGCCACGGGCCACCCTCACGGTCCACCGGTCCGCCACCAGCGGCAAGGCACGCCGCGTGCCAACCCGCATCCGGCGGTCAGTGGGCACCGTCATCCCACTCGTCGTGTCATCAGCGGGCTGAGGTTGGCTGATGACGTCGATGCCGTTGGTGACGTGCACGAGTTCGCACATGTCTTTGATCGGGCCGTCGCCGAGCCCGTTTCTCGTTGGCGCTCAATTCACGCTCCCGCGATGCCCTGGTCGGTCAGGTAGCTGTCCAGCTCCAGATAGGCGTAGAGGCGCTCACGCATCGCGGCCATGGTGGAGACATCGGCGTCGGGGCGGGCTGCGAACCGGGCGCGTTCTCGCACCTCGGGCAGGCCGATGATCACCGCCGCGCGAATACCGAAACAGTCCGCGAGCTGAACTCTCTTCCACGGTAGAGGGAACCGCGCGCACGGACACCGAGGCCGGGCGGCACAGTCACCTCAGCCCATCCGGGTCAGGGCGTCGCGGACCCGGGCAAGATCCCGGCGGCGGCGTTCCAAAGTCATGGCCAGGCCGACCAGCAGCAGCCCCGCCGCGGCCAGCGGAATCCAGCGTGGCAGCAGATCCCAGACCAGCACCAGCTCATGCAGCGCCACCACCGCCAGCACCGCACCGCCCACGACCACCGGCGCACGCAGCCGGGCGTGCGCGCCGGCCAGCAGCACCGCGAGCGCGGCCACGCCGAGCAGCAGGCGGCGCAGCGGCTGGCCCTCGCCCGCCAGCACCGAGGCCAGGCTCGGCAGCAGCGCCGCGGCCAGCGCCGGGCCGTACGTCACCCAGCTCGACAGCTCGCCCCGGGAGCGCCGTGCCAGCCAGCCGGCCAGCAGCACCACCGCGGCCGCGGGCAATGTGTACGCCTCGACCGTCGCGACCCGTTCCGCGGCGATCAGCAGCCACCAGCCGCCCAGTTCCGCGACGGCCGCCGCCAGCACGTGTCCACGCCGGACCGTCGGCGTTGCACCGGGCCACAGTGCCCGCGCGCCGAGCGCCAGCCCCCAGAGCGTGCACACCGCCGCGGCGTGCCGGATCGATCCGCCGGTCAGCAGCAGCGCGACGAACGCCCCGGCATGCGCGGCCACCTGGACGACCCGGCCCTCCTCAGCCCGGCGCGCCGCGAGCACCGCGCCCACGGCCAGGATCGCGGCGGACGCACCGAGCACGACGAATGCGCTGGTCGCCGGGGACAGCTCGGCCGCCCGGCCCACCGTGTAGGCGAACAGCACAGTGGCAGCCGCACCGGTCAGCCAGCCGGCCAGGCGGGCGCCGAGGACGCGGCCCCCGGCGCCGGCCACCGCGCCGGCGACCAGGGTCAGCCCGAGTGCGGCCAGCGTCGCGCCGCGGGTCGGCAGCGCACCGGCGAGCCCGGCACCGGCCAGCGCGGCGCCGGTCGGCACCAGCACGGCGGACACCGCTCCCGGGCGCAGCAGTGCCGCCGCGAGCAGCCCGGCCAGCCCGATGATCAGGCTCTCCGCCGGCACGCCCGGCCACGGGACGCCCGCCGCGGCGAAGCCCATCGGCCCGACGACGGCCAGCACCGGCGCGACGGCCCAGGCCGCGGCCCGGCGACCGTACGCGGCCTGCGCGGCGACCGCCACCGCCACCGCGAGCACGCCCAGCGCGACCGCGTCGGCGAGCGCGACCGGGCCGACGCCGGTGCCCGCCGGATGCCCAGTCCAGATCCGGCCCAGCCATGCGTAGGGGCGCAGCAGCACCGCGGCCAGGCTCGGGGCGGTCGCCACGAGCAGCGCCACGCCGAGCGGCACGGCGGCGAGACCGGCCTGGACGGAGCGCGAGAAGGTCAGCGCGACCAGCAGCAGCGCGACGGCCGCATAAACGGCCGGCGAGTCACCGGTGGCGAGCGCCCAGACCGGCGCCGTCACGACACCCAGCAGGGCCGCGGCCAGCGCGTAGGGCCGGTAGCCCCGGCCGGTGAGCCGCAGGGCGCCCACCAGCAGCGCCGCGGCGGCCAGGGCCACCCGGCTCTGCACCGGGGCGGCCAGGGACAGCGCGGCCGCCCCGGACCAGGCCGCGGCCGGAACGGCCAGCATCCCCACCACGAGCGCCCCTCCCCCGAGCACCCGCGCCCTGCCCCCCACAACGACGCCGGCCAGCCGCGACGCACCGCCCGCAACGACGCCGGCCAGCCGCGAGGCACCGCCCGCAACGACGCCGGCCGATCCCACCCCGTCACCGCCGGCAACGCCAGCCGATCGTGGCGCGACACGCGCGGCAAGGGCAGTAGCGAAGCCGATCGCGGCGACGCCGCTGAAGGCAGCGCAAGCGACCCACGGACGCTCCAGCGCAACGGCCACGGCATGGACGGTCAGCACGACCGCCACCGAGACCGGCCAAGGCGCCGCAGCCCGCAGCGCCAGGCCCAGCGCAACCGCCACCACCACCAGATCCAAGCCGGGCGCGGTCCACCAGAGCAGCCCAAAGCCGACCGGCGCCGCAACAGCCGCCAGCGCCAACCCGCCAAGAACCGCATGCGGCTGCACAGCGCGAGGCACCAGCACGGTCAGCGCCCCGGTAAACAGCGCGATCACCGCAGGCAGCCGCCAATCGCCAACCCCGGTAGCCGTGGCGGCGATCGTCACGCCCACCACCACCAGCCCAGCACAGACGACCACGAACAGCGCGCCGAGCCACGGGCCACGCCGTACCGGTGCCGGCAGCCGGCCGCCGGCCACCGTGACCAGGACCGCCAAGGCGGCGATGACCGCCAAGATCAGCAGCGGGGCGGCGAAGCTGCCCCCGGCGACCCCGGCGAACCGGCCGCCACCGACCGCCAGCGCGACCACGAGCAACCCGCCGGTGACCGACTGGCCGCGCGCGGAGCGGGCCAACACCGCGCCGGCGAGGGGCACCAGCGCCGCGACGGTCAGCGCGCCGGCCGCCAGGGCGACCGCGCCGGGTGCGAAGAGAACGGCCAACGCGCCGAGCGCGGCCAGCGCGGACGCGATCGCCGCGCCGCCGCCGAGCAGGTACGCCGTGACACCCAGCGCACTCAGCGCGGAGCGCCGCAACCGGATCACCGCGAGGTTCAGCACAGCCACCGCGGCCAGGGTGTACGACCAGCCGGTCGCGTCCGGGTGGAACGGCGCCACCAGCAGCGGCAGCACCGGCTGGGCCACCAGCAGGGCCACGAAGCGCGGGCCGATCAGCCCGGTCACGTGCTCGTACCCGGCGGCCACCGCGGCCGTCACGGCGCAGACCGCGCCCGCGTAGCCGAGCGCCGAATAGTCCGCGACCCCGAACAGGTTGACGTACCAGGCCGCGTACCCGTCCAGCAGTACCAGCAGCAGGCCGACCGCCGCGAAGGTTTCCGCCGTCGCGGTCAGGCCGCGGCGCAGCGCGACGAGCGGCGCCGTCAGGGCGGCCGCCGTGAAACCTGCCAGCAGCAGCGCCCGGCCGCCCACGCCGAACTGCGACCAGGCCACCGCGGTGAAGACGATCGCCGCCACCGCCAGCAGCAGGCCGCCGAGCAGGAACAACGCGTTCTGCACCAGCCGCGTCGACGCTTCCTTGGTGCGCGGCGCGGGCGCCGGGAATGCGGACGCGGCCACCGGAACGAGAGACGCGCGGACCCGGGCGACTGCCGCCTCACGCTGCTGCCACGCGTGGCGCAGCGCCGCGTCGGCGCCAGCGACCGCTTCGCGGGCGGTCGCCAGCCGGGCGGTCAGCACCGGGATCTCGGCGTCCAGGCGGATCACCTCGGCCGCGTCGGGGTCCGGGCCGCGGCCGCAGCCGGGGCAGCCGGAGGTCAAGGTCGCCGGGGTACGGCACGACGGGCACGGGTACGAGGTCACGCCGTCGATCCTCGTCGCACGGACCGCCCTGCCCCCTGAGTTCGCGTACCTAGGAACCGGCGGTCAGGGGCTCAACGATGCAGGGTCAGGATGAGGTCCACCACGAGGGCCGTCCAGCCGGTCTGGTGCCAGGCGCCCAGGCCCGCGCCGTTGTCGCCGTGGAAGTACTCGGGGAAGGAGATCAGGTCCTTCCAGTCCGGGTGGTTCTGGAAGACCTCCGAGGCACCGTAGATCGGGCGCCGCCCCCACGAGTCCGGCACGAACAACGACACCAGCCGGCGGGACAGGTCGTCGGCGACCGCGCTGAGCGGCATCTTGGTCTGCGAGCCGGTCGGATATTCCACCATCAGGTCGTCGCCGAAGAACGCCGCGAACTCCCGCAGCGCCTCGATGAGCAGGTAGTTCACCGGCATCCAGACCGGGCCACGCCAGTTGGAGTTGCCGCCGAACAGGCCGCTGGTGCTCTCCGCCGGCTCGTACCCGACGGTGAACTCCGAGCCGCCCAGCGACACCGTGAACGGCTTCTCCAGGTGCGCGCGGGAAAGCGTTCTGAGGCCGTACGGGGAAAGGAACTCCTCCGGATCGAGCATCCGGGCCAGGATCCGCAGCAGCTGGTCCTGGCCCACCATGGACAGCAGCCGCTGCTGGCGGCCGTCGGCCGACAGCCGGCGGGCGCTGATCACGTCGGCATACTCGGCCTGGCCGGCCAGCAGCCAGCGCAACCGCGCGGCCAGATCGGGCAGGCGGTTGAGGGTGCCGGCGGAGAGCCGGGTGGTCGCCGCCAGCGGCAGCAGGCCGACGATGGAACGGGCCTTGAGCGGCATCCGGTGCCCGTCGGGCAGCCGCAGCACGTCGTAGAAGAAGGAGTCCTCGTCGTCCCAGAGCCCCTGCCGGTACGCCGCCTCGGCGATGTACGCGAAGTGCTCGAAGAACTTGGTGGCCATGTCCTCGTAGGTGCGGTCGTGCAGGGCCAGCCGGATCGACATGTCGAGCATGTTCAGGGCATACATGGCCATCCAGCCGGTGCCGTCGGACTGCTCCAGCACGCCGGCCACCGGCAGCGCCGCGGACCGGTCGAACGGGCCCACGTTGTCCAGCCCGAGGAAGCCGCCCTCGAAGACGTTGTTGCCGCCGACGTCCTTGCGGTTGACCCACCAGGTGAAGTTCAGCAGCAGCTTGTGCATAATCCGGGCCAGGAAGTCGTGGTCGTGCCCGCCGTCGATCTCGAAGACCCGCAGCGCGGCCCAGGCGTGCACCGGCGGGTTGACGTCACCGAACGCCCACTCGTACGCGGGAATCTGCCCGTTGGGGTGCATGTACCACTCGCGCAGCAACAGCAGCAGCTGCGACTTGGCGAAGCCGGGGTCGACCCGGGCGATCGAGACGCAGTGGAACGCCAGGTCCCAGGCCGCGTACCAGGGGTATTCCCAGGGGTCCGGCATGGAGATGACGTCGAAGCTGTTCATGTGCCACCAGGCGTTGTTGCGCCCGTAGCGCCGGCCGGGCGGCGGCGGCGCGGAGCCGGGATCGCCGCGCAGCCACTGCTTGACGTCGAAGTGGTAGAACTGCTTGCCCCACATCAGCCCGGCGATGCCCTGCCGGGCGACGGCGGCCTCCTCGGCGGAGGCGGCCGCCGGGATCAGCTCGGCGAAGTAATCGTCGGCCTCGGCGAGACGATCCCGTACGACCGCAGCGAAGTCCTCGCCGAGCGCGGGCTCGCCGGGTGCCTCGTCGCCGCGGGTCAGCCGCAGCCGGATCTCGCGGGTCTCCCCCGGTCCTAGCGTCACCTGGTAGTGCAGCGCGCCCTTGGTGCCCACCCCGGCCGGGTTGACCGTCGGCGCGCCCGCCACGACGTGGTCGTTGATGCCGTCCTTCGGGTACATGCTCGTGCCGGGCAGCCCCCACAGCCGCTGCGCGTTGGTCTCGTTGTCGCACACCAGGGCGGGCGGCGCACCCTCGCCGTCCAGGGTGATGTGTCCCAGGCCGCGGTGCTCGCCGTGCAGGCGCCCGGGAGTGCCGGTGATGACCGGGACCGGGCGCCCGGGCAGGCCCCAGGACCAGGTGTTACGGAACCACAGCGACGGCAGCACGTGCAGCGTGGCCTCCTCCGGCCCGCGGTTGGAGACGGTGACGACGATGCACATGTCCGCCACGTCGGCCTTGGCGTAGTCGACGGTCACGACCCAGAACCGGTCTTCGTCGAAGACGCCGGTGTCGATCAGCTCGTACTCCGGCTCGTCCCGGGAACGCTGGCCGTTGACCCGGACCAACTCGTCGTAGGGGAAGGCCGCCTGCGGATAGTGATACCGCCAGCGCATCCACGAGTGCGTCGGCGTCGAGTCCTGATACCACCAGTACTCCTTGGCGTCCTCGCCGTGGTTGCCGCCGTCGCCGCCGAGCCCGAACATCCGCTCCTTGAGGATCGGATCCGCACCGTTCCACAGCGCCAGGGCAAAACAGAAGGTCTGCCGCTCATCGCAGACTCCGGCCATGCCGTCGTCGTTCCACCGGTACGCCCGTGAGCGCGCGTGATCGTGCGGAAAATAGTCCCAGGCGGTGCCGTGCTCGCTGTAGTCCTCCCGGACAGTGCCCCAGGCCCGCTCGGCGAGATAGGGGCCCCAGGCACGCCAGGGCTGCTCGCCGGAGTCCGCCTGCGCCAGGCGCTCACGCTCCGCCACGCCGCCGCCCACCCCCTCGTCCCGACCTTCCGCAATTGTTACTGGCACGTGTTACGAACACTAACGGAGCCCGCGGCGGAAAGATCACCGGCGCCGCCCTTTACTAGGGTGCCCTCATGCCTGCCTCCGAGTACGTCAAGAACCTGCGCGCCCGGGTCGGCCACGACCTGATCATGTTCCCGACGGTCAGCGCGATCGTCCTCAACGACCGCGGCGAGATCCTGCTCGGGCAGCGCAGCGACAACCACCAGTGGTCGGTCATCGCCGGCATGATGGACCCGGGCGAACAGCCCGCGGACGCGCTGGTCCGCGAGGTCGAGGAGGAGACCGGCGTCCAGGTGAAGATCGAACGCCTGGCCGGCGTGGCCCTGCACGAGATCGTCTACCCCAACGGCGACCGCTGCCACATGGTCAACACCTGGTTCCGCTGCCGCGCGGTGGGCGGCGAGGCCCGGGTCAACGACTCGGAATCAATCGAGGTCGGCTGGTTCGCCCCGGAGGCACTGCCGGAGATGAACTCATTCGCCATGGTCCGCATCCGCACGTCGCTGGACGAGGACGCCTTGGCCTGGTTCGCCCAGCCCGGCGAAAACGAGATCCCCGGATTCTGACCCGGTCAAGCATCTCCCCAGCTGGACTCGAGGTCGCTCGCGACGTCGCGGAGCAGGCGCAGGAAAACCTCGACCATCGGCGTGACCGTCGCGTCGGTCATGGTGACGACCTGCAGGTCGCGGTGCGGCACGGGCGGACGCAGCGCCCGGTAGGCGGTACGCGGCGCGTGGGCCAGGGCGAGCCGCGACACCAGGGCAACACCGATGCCGGTACCCACGAGGGCCTGGGCGACGTCGTACGACGCGGTCTGGAAGCGGATCCGCGGCGTGAAGCCGGCGGCGGCAGTGACCCGGTCGAACTGGGCCCGGGCCGCATGACCGGCCAGGATGGTCACCCACGCCTCGTCCCGAAACTGCTCCAGCCCGACCGGCGCCGTCTCGGTCACGGCCGGCCCGGCCAAAACCGGCCCGGCCACGGTCGGCCCGGCCACGGTCGGCCCGGCCACGGTCGGCCCGGCCACGGTCGGCCCGGCCACGGTCGGCCCGGCCACGGTCGGCCCGGCCACGGTCGGCCCGGCCACGGTCGGCCCGGCCACGGTCGGCCCG
>Ga0307515_10001804_pt1 | contig 47777 bp, 34 predicted proteins | sample 17_EM_MG_FD_194513 | JGI IMG/M metagenome (GOLD analysis project Ga0307515, IMG submission 194513) | Populus trichocarpa ectomycorrhiza microbial communities from riparian zone in the Pacific Northwest, United States - 17_EM | ecosystem: Host-associated > Plants > Roots > Unclassified | place... | reverse complement strand
ATTGTATAACGGAACCTTGTAGCAAGTACTACGGTGGGCTCATTATTGGGCTAGGTGTGTAGGTATTATAAGTAAGTTAATAACGTAATAATAACTAGTAGAGTGATTGCTTAATAGATTAACTCTAATTATATTCTAAAAATCACTACAAGGAAAGAACTATCTAAAGTAGGGACTATGGTCCTTTAAATATATAACCGTACTCCTAGAAAACCCTCCTTATACGTAAGGTACGTGTTATACATAAGGTACATAAGTTCCTTCCGCTCCTCTCGTTCCTTACGTAGCACGTCATATAACTCGCTTACTATTCCTCGTTATATGGTTCCACTGGCTCCATACTAAACCGTGCTTATATTAACCAACTAGCTTCTTCCGACTCTTCTCCAAGTAGTCGTAACATCGTACTTAAAGCGTCCGTAACAGTTATACATTACTACATAAAGGCAAATTACCGTTAAATTGCCGTTAGATTATAGTAAAGTATAATTACATAACCGGAATATTATTAAGATGTCTAGGAACTTTAACCGGCGGTTAAAGTTATCTAATTAGTTAGATTCTTAGATGCCAAGCCCTATCACATGACGTTATTTTAAGCCTTTAGCGATACCCCCCTTTTCTTCTTTTCTACACCTTAAGTGTCCCTTTTACATATATATAGTAACCACAGCGTTGCCGGAGCTCCGCCTCTATAAGAGGGGGGGTAGTATCACGGAACCCCCGCCGCAGGGGCCTCTATAGGAGAGCCCCGTGCTCTCGCGTACACCTTACGTACAGCTTATGTCAGCTACGCGTAGGTATATCACCTCCTTACGCCCTTGACCCTTACGATCGATCGCGCAATGTCTTGTAGACTCCTCAAATACATACGCTTTGTAGCCACTGCCCCCGTCCCGTGACATAGAAAACGGGTATTTTATAAGGGCAAACCTCGTTATATAAACCCACTCCCATAGGAAAAATTTTCACGAGGTTGTCTATATAGGGTATAAACACCAATTCGCCTATACACCTTATATTTAACGTACTAATGGTAACATAGGCCGGTCCCCTTCCCCTATCCCCTACTATAGCTACCCTAGCAGTGCATCGTCTGCGGTACGCCTGCGGTACGCCTGCGGTACGCCTACAGTCCTCTATAGTCTAATTGCCTATAGCGCGACAGCCATAGACCGGTTGTAGTAAAGGTCGTCTACAGCATAACGGCTGTAGACTGGTTGTAGAAGGTCGTCTGCTCTACAGCAGACAGGTTGTAGAAGGTCGTCTACTCTGCAGCAGACAGGTTGTAGAGGAGGTCGTCTGCCCTACGGCAGATAGGTTGTAAAGGGGGTTGTCTGCCTTACGGCAGACAGGTTGTAGAGGGGGTCGTCTGCCCTGCGGTAGACTGGTTATAGAGGGGGTTGTCTGCCCTGCGGTAGACTAGTTATAGAGGAGGTCGTCTGCCCTACGGTAGACTAGTTGTAGAGGAGGTCGTCTGCCCTACAGTAAACTAGTTGTAGAGGAGGTCGTCTGCCCTACAGCAGACTAGTTGTAGAGGAGGTCGTCTGCCCTATAATAGACTGGTTGTAGAGGAGGTCGTCTGCCCTACGGTAGACTGGTTATAGAGGAGGTCATCTACCCTACGGTAGACTAGTTATAGAGGAGGTCGTCTGCCCTATGACAGACTGGTTATAGAGGAGGTCATCTACCCTACGGTAGACTAGTTATAGAGGAGGTCGTCTGCCCTGCGGCAGATAGGTTATAGAGGAGGTCGTCTGCTCTGTAGCAGACTGGTTATAGAGGAATCGTTGGTTGTGGTAGCTAGCGTCGCGGTGACGTGTCTTCAGGGGGTATACAACCGGCGGCGCCCTTACGACGACGGACGGAGGAGTAAAGGGGAGGCAACGGACACTAATATACCTTATACGATGGTATAGGCTGTATTCTGCAGTGCAGAAAAAGGGCCTCTATTATTTTAAAACAAGGAAGAATGGGGTAATATTACGGCGCAGGGCTTCCTAGATTACATATATCCAAAGCTTAAAGAATTCTATAACTTTTATAACGCTAAGTATAGTATATATTTCCCTAATTACAAATTTAGAAGTACCCTAACAATTATATAAATAGACGGAGCTCCCTATTATAGAGCTCGTATTACCATCGCTAAGTTCTAGGAAGATAATATTAAGTTACTTTAGTAGCCAACAAATAGCCCAGATCTTAACCTAATTAAGGCCGTTTGGAATATAATGAAGACTTAAATAGCTAAGCGGAAGCCTTGCCTGTTAATAAAAGAAGCAATGTAAACAGCTATTGAATCTAAATGGGAGAATCTAGAGGCCTGCTACTTTGAGGATCTAGTTGCTTCTATACCTGCACGCCTTTAGGCAGTAATTAAAGCAGAAGGGGGACCTACCAAGTGGTAGAGGATAGTAGAAAGCTTAGAGGACGATTAGGATCTTAGAGGACGATTAGGGGCTTAGAGGACAATTAGGAGCCTAAGGAGATATTTAGACACTCGTTTAATTACTAAGCGTTAATTTTAACACTCATTTGGCTACTATAACTTCAAAAATATTCGTATATAGGCAATTTACTATATAATCATTAGTTTTAAAAAGCTTCATAAATTTTTGATATTAAGGTCTTTTAAAGCTCACTGCCAAGACGGGGAAACTCATACTAATCTATATGAGGATTTCCGCCCGAGAGGCGTCACTAGTAAGGCGCTAACAACCGGAATTGACGAGGTGGTGTATAGGCGAGGTGACTTCGTCACCTGACAAAAACGCAAGGAAGGCCAAAATCTCTACCTTTTGGAATTCGTATGCAATTTCAACCCAATACCCAAAATTATTAATTAAAGTATTATGCGATAGAGAAGAAGCAGATTGGTTATTCTATAAAATTTTGCGATAGTTAAATTCAAAGCGCAATTGCTATTTATTTGTTATCGCGGGCCTAGAATACGCAAAATACTCACTTAAAAAATTTGCCGATTTTCAAAACCGGCGGCTAGGTAGAGAAATTGAGCAATTTTAGTGCGGGCGCACGGACGAATATCGGCCACCTTTTTCTCCGGTTGAGAGCGAGGCTAAGAGCTCCTGCCCGAAGCTCCCTCTCCTTTTCTTTTACTACAATTGCTGCCCCTATACATGTTCGTTACTGTCTAATTATGTTTACTTCTCGTCTAGCAGCTCGGTCGAGCCGGGATTTCTTGTTATGCTCTCCTTACAGCTTTCGATCACCCCTCTCCAAACACCGCTTCCGAGCTTTCCATGCGACTGCCCCTCAGAGAGACGTTCAGGTAGTGCTGGAAGCGGTTCTTGCTGTACCACACGCTATGCTTCAAGGGGTGCATTCTTGTGGTCTTGCCTGGGCCTATACAATCCCTGCAACCGCTCTCATTGTCCGCTGTATCTGCGTATTTGTCCCGTTCAGCCTCCCAGCTCGAAAAACCCAACAACGATATTTGGCTCTCAACCCTATCCGGCAAGCTCATCAAATGCAGGCACGCAAACAATTCATCAACCAGATTAGGATAATGGGGAAATATAAAACTTTAGGAGAAGGGCATGCAGCGCTTGCGCTAGCTGAGGGCAAGGATTTAGCTGCCCTACACAGACGTTGGAGCTGCGGTCTCGGCCGCCGCCTGCTTCCTGTGCTCCAATTCCCTGTCTGGCTAGTAATGGCAGAAACCATTAGGAGAATGCTTGGCATTGAGAGTGGTCTTTTAGGCTTGGCCGTCAAAGCCTTCACGACAGCGCCAACTGAAGCTATCGCTATCGCCGAAAGTGGAGCAGCTACACCTTTTCTCGACGGTTCCTTCTTGGAGCCTTCCCTCGCAACTGAAGGCATGCTCTGGTTTCCCAACCTGATGGTCCCAGACCCAACTTTAACCCTTCCCTTTATCCTCTCCAGCGTTATGTTGGGTAATATCTTGATAGGTTCAACCCTGACGAAACGTGTTGGAAGGTTTCAAGAGAGGCTTAGAAGACTTTTGATAGTTGTGGCTCTAGCAATTGGCCCACTTACACTACAACTTCCCGCTGGGCTCTTGCTGTACTGGATCTCAAGCACCTCATCTGCCATGCTTATGAACACCATATTGGATATATTTTGGCCACTGGAGGCACCTCCAGTGGCTTGTAAGCGACCTTTAATAATGCCAAAGATCGGGAGGGTACGGCATTAAGTTCTTGGCCTACTATATGACCCATCTAGGAGATTCCTGCATTGGCTGGATCACGCAGGCTTCATGATTGGTTCCAAAAAGCTACCGTTTCAGACCGCCGGTTTTGCCCGACTATCGTCTATTATTTGGATTTGCAAAGCATACCGCTATATATGGAGCTTTCTCTTTGCAACACAATTGAGCATTGACCATGGATGGTTCAAAAGCTTTTCCTACAGTATAAGCTCTAGTTATGTCCACACTGTTAGTCTACCGTCGTTCAGCACCCTCAAGAGATGCAAGTTCCGATGATGCAATTTTCCGTCCGGGTTTTCATTGAATGACCCTGCTATCTCGAGTATGGCCTTATGTGTGGAACGGAATTTATCCGAATAGGCAGAGGAGCCGGTGGAATTTTCTGAACTTCCGTATTCCACCGTTGGATACCATTCTCCGTCTTACTCGAGGAGTCACGGTGAATTTCTGTGACAAAATTTGCCGAAGGTCTGCACGAAGAATTCGGATTAGAAGTGCGACGCCTTTGTTTCCTTCGAAGCCAGAAAATTAGAAAACCACCCGGAGCCAGGAGAGATAACCCTCCTATAACACATCCGGCAATAACACCTGCGTTTGACTTGGACTTCGACGGATTTGTGCTCTGTGCTGGGACGTTTATCGAACTCGCAGGATTTGTTGAGCTCTCACACATCGTGTGCACATCCTCGGATACCCCATCTATCGTGCCAATGACTGCTGGGGCCAAACTAAATTTGTTCTTCGCGTAATCCACCACCAAATAGTTTTGGGAGAGAAATACGCCACCCAGTAGCGGAATGTCGACGCCATAATCCGTCAATCCTGTTCCCACGGCGGTCATCAATCTACTGGAGTTAATCACCGCATACTTTCCCTCATTATCGGTACCCCTTTCTTGACTTAGCATCTCATATTGAGGGATCACGGACGTATATCCGTTACTGAGCGTAATCGTTAGGTTTCCAATCAGCGGCTCAGCGGACATTGGGTATGTTCGCATGGTATAATTCGCCGATCCATCGCCTGGGGCATCGAATGTGTGATTCGTCAAGTTTGCCCACTTGGCAAACATGGCATTGGTGAAGGTGAATTGGTTTTGCAAAGAGTCGATACAAGCAGGAACGGTGGCTCCGGGATCCGCCATGACCGAGAATGAACCTTTCTCATTACCCAGTACGATGTCTTTAACTAGAACCTGGAGCGGGCAGGCGATTGGCAACGCGCCTACGCCGCCGAGTGGGAAATCCGTTAGGTTTACTCCTTCTGCAATGCGAGCTGCATTGTAGCCTCCTATTACCAATTCGCCATCGAAACCTTGCAATCCCGATCGACTTCCGAAGAAAAGGCCCAAAACCTTGGATGGAATGGTCCCCAGGTCAGCCAGCTTCTGCACAAAAGAGCTGTCTTGTCCAAACGCAATCGCAGATTTATTCGCTGCACTTGCGTCACTCCATACTTCGAACGGGAAATCTGTTATTTCTGGAACTCCGGATAACTTCGCCACATCGTAGCCCTGGATTACAGTCGTGCTATTCCCTGATGGGCGATAATCGATTGATGATACGTTCCAGGAGCCTTCAATAACGGGCGTCCACGTCTGACTCTGATCGGGGGAGAAGATGCTCCCTGAGGATCCTTGGCATGCAATGATAGCAGTAGTGTTGGGACCGAGCATGAGACAGTCCTCTGCGTTACGTAGACGGGTGTTGTTCAGGTTGAAAGTCATGCGCATGCCTAGTTATCAACGAAGACTTAGTGGTTGGCGCTGATGGGACCATTTCAACAATGAAACGACAGGGATGTCTACCTTCCGGTTGCCCAGGCGTTCCTAAGCTTATCGGGATCCCACGATTAAGGCCAACGCCGTTAGAGAAGGTGTTATTTGATAGGGGAAGCCGGAGAGGAGGAATGCTACAATTCATGGATGACACTGTCGTTGCAAGGCTGAGCAGCACTGCTAGTGCTATGCTGCTTGAAAGCATCTTGTAGATCATCCTGCCAGGTTGATTGAAGTTCAGCTTAGTGGTAGGAGGAGTAGAAGGCAATATAGGCCTTTGAGGATAACGTAGCTACATCTTAGGAACGTGAAGGCGATCCAACTTGCGGGTGTCATGAAATAGACATTCGATAGTTCGCTCTCTTAGCTCCCATCCGCTCAGCTTCGTGGCTTGCAGCACCCCTTGTCCTCTCCATCTTGCGGGCCAATTACAGGCAGCATGGTGACCACACAGAAGGGGTTTTCTCGAGGTGCGGATAATATAGAAACCTGTCACCAGAAATTATGCGGTGGTGCAGTGACTATTCCTTGATCTTTATTCTCAACTCCCCTGTTGCTATCTGCAACTAGAAGGTGCTCCAGGTGCCCGTTGCCCATAGCTCCACTGCCAACTCAGTGATTGAGATAAAAAAGATCGCCGAAGTACATCTCAAGAATACACCAGCAGGATTTCCTCCCCTACTCAAAGGAAAGTGAGGCTGCACGTACGATTCTCTCCCCGCTACCGCTATATGCAGGGGGTGGCCGCCACGCCTAAATGGCACTCGGGCCTGATTTCAGTCTTGGATTCAGTAATCAGGCCAGGTTAGTATCCGGGCTGCTGGTCCCGTTCTCGGGCTCGGGGGCTGTGTTGGGCCGTGACGTGCCTCAGTGCCATCTCCGACAGAATGGTGCACCTAGCCTGCAGTTGAGGCTAGAGCGAGCTACCAAGGATCGGAGTAGCAGAAGGATTGCATGACGGGCGGTGCAGGTGCGAGGTACAAAATTCTGGATTAGAAGGTTAAGCCTATCTCTAGGCTATGCTAGCGTCTAATGGTATGTCTATCCCATGCTCTCGCACGATTGTGGCACGTGCGCGAACACCAAAATATTAGAGTCTATATAGTTTCCTACCTTTAATTGTATATCACGATGGGTCGTAAACGTACTTCCAGAAGTAGACACCAGAATATATCATTTTTGAGCTTTATTATGACGATTTAAGATGTCAATTGTGACTCTAAATCCTCGGCTTCATATCGCCAGGACCCTATCTAATCTTGGCCCCCTAACTGGTTCGTTAGCGCAAGAGCCTCTATCGACAACGCATGGGATACTGCAATCACTCGTGTGATGCTTTCCTCCCGCCTCCTCCCCCCCTTCTATAAACTTCCCGGATCAAGGCCTTGATCGGGAAAAATCTATCATATCATCTAAACGCCAAACCGGTATAATGCTTTTGTGTACCCCGAAAACAGAAGATGCGCCGCCCGAACATAATCGAATTGAAGTGACTCGCTAAAACGCGGCAAGAATGCAAAAGAAGGTAAGAAGATAGGGGAGGGTTGTATGTTGCGATGGAGGAGACTGGAGAGTGTCGTAAATGGATTGGTCGTCTCAGTAGTGTTACAGGCGTAATTTTCGTGATTTTGAGGTATCCAAGGACGCGAGGATTGGGCGGACAGTCGTCTAGTCGTCGGGACTTCCGACCTAGACAGCAAGAAATATGTAGTCGTTTATATCCGAGCTCCCTGGAGCTTCCGCATCTCCCTCTCATGCGCAAAGACCTTCCTGCTCGTCTCTAGAACCATCTCGAAGCCCTCGCGGCCTTTAGCAGCGTTCTGCTGGAACCGCTCAACGGTGAACTGCTCGATACTGTTCTTGATCTTCTGCCAGCCGCCACATAGCGCTGTGATTTTGGCTTGCTGCTGGAACATGGTGCGGGAGTTGGGCGCGGAGGCCGATGGCTGGTACACGACGGTCTCGCGCACCGAGAGCAGATCCGACCAAGTCATGTTCATCGAGCACATTGTGACTTTCTTCGCCTTCGGGTCGACGTAGGACGTCTCGTAGACGTGCGAGGTGTCTTGGCCGCCGAGCAGCGAGTTGACCCATTTCGGCGCTGATTGCCGGCATGTGATGAGGCGCTCCGTTCGCAGCTAATAAAAGCTTTTATGTCAGTAAGGTCGCTGGTGACGGATTTGGGGTGTGCACTCACGATTCCTGTCTCCGGATCCACTGTCCGAGAGAGGGTGTCGACGGCGATAACGTGTGGCGTTTTCTCATTCCAGGGGCCGTATTTCCGCCAATTCGAGGTTGAGACTTCCTCCCATGAGTAGTCAAACTCTGTGCTTGTCGAGAAGACTTTCATGATTGCGAATTTTGATGCGTGTGTGCGGTGGTGGATGGAGTCGGTGAAGGAGAAGGGTGAGAGGTCAAAAAAGTCTCGGGCGCGTCGGCAAACGAAAAATAAAGCCGAATGCGGTGAGCGTGATGGAAATAGTTTCTCACGCTGACGATAACACAAACTCTGGTTTCAATCCAAGAAGATGATGCTGGAATAGCAAGTACAGAGACGTGCAGAACAATTAAGCACGAGAGAGAGGTTGAGGAGAGAATGAAATATGGGGGTGGTAGGTTGAAAGGAAGAAAACGGCTTTTTGTGCATGCGATCAAAGAATCTGCACAGGGCTTGGTGGCCGCCAAGTGATGTGCAAGAAAAATTGCCGTCCAAGTTCCGAGCGCCCTGCAAGCTTTTCGCAGCGTCAAGCAGGTCCCGCGCAGCCAACGAGAGGAGACGCGGGAATACGTCCCGGCGATCGCTGGCTCTAGATCTCAGGGCTAGGCCCGAACTTTGGTTGCCAACCTTCCAAAGCCTAATCCATTCTGTAAGCTATGCCCATGACACCATCGTTGGGGTACTGTGGAGAAGGTATCGACGTTGACAAAAGCAGCTCTCTTCTTCACATCAGCTTCGGTAGTTGGGCAACCCGTAAGTTATCAGCAATTTCTCCATTTATGTCTATCTAGAACAGAGCACCTTACTTCCAAGGCCAGTTATCACCACAAAGTGAATAGGAAAACTACATCACTATCCCTGCACCAAATCATCCAAAAGCCTGCTCCGGCCCACTGTATAAGGATGATTTGCACCTAGCACCTCTGTGCTCAGCTGAAAACAAGTAAAAATTAATTTCAATGCTTCGCTCTTGCGACTTTGGCGTATCCAGGTTCTTGACAGGTTCTCCATTGAGGTCAGAGTATTAGGATGCGCCAGTCCGAACAAGTTCTTCTGTGTTTCTAATACTTGCGCCTGTATCTCTGTGGCTTTCTGTAGGTATCCTTGGTTCGCGTATGTCATCCCTAGTACGGTTCTAGCAACCAGAATGCTAGGGTGATCCGGACCTAACACCCTCAACATTATAACCACTAATTTCTTCTGTAATTCCTCGGCCTCTTTTAAGCGTCCTTGTCCGAAGTACACTGCCCCCAGACCAAACATAATCTCCAGCGTAGAAGAATCATTTTGGTTTAACACCCTTTCGCACGTTTCTAGTGCCCACACTAACATCTCTTCAGCCTCTTTCAATCTCCGCTGCCTTGCGATTGACAACGCTAGAGATCTCATAGCATCTAGAGTACAGCGATGTTCATGCCCATGTATGTCCCTCAGAGACTCCCATGTTCTTCGGAGGATTTTCTCGCCCTTAACATGTCGCCCCTGCCTTACCCATATATTGCCTAGGTATATGGATGCCTCAAGTGTATTAAGATCACTATCGCCCTTCCATTTTCGAGAGGCGATTATCAATCGACGCACTATTTCCTCTGCGGACTTGTACCTGCCTTGATTCATGAGTACATATCCCAGCATGCCTAACGTGCTGAACGTTTTAGGATGGTCTTTCCCATATAGTATCTCTAAGCCAAATAGTTCTAACCTGAGATGATCCTCGTCTTCTTGTCTATAGCGAGACTCAACTGAAACCGTTGGAACATTTATTATTTGTGACCGTAGCAGAGGCTCTGCCTGAACGGTCAAGACTTCAGGGAGAGGCTTAGATACTCCATTAAAGAAGTCTCCTTGCGACGTGGTCGGAAAAATATGTGGAGCGGCCGGGTCCTTAGGGAAGTGCGGTAGAAGTCTCCTAATTGGAGCTGGGCTCCGCCCCGTGAATGTGCTGGTTATGGAACGAATCATGCTAGACTCGGATGATGCCGGGGATGGAGGATGCGGACTTTGCACAATGGAACCGATGACACTAGTTGCTGAAGTCGGGGTCCTGGCAGAAGGTATAGGACTTGGAACAAGGGAAGCTCTTTCGGAAATGGTCCTGCACCAAACGTCGGATGGAGTAGCTGAGGCATGTTAGAGTATGTGTATAGGAAAACAAATGATTGACGCTCTCTTACATGCATCAGGGCTTGGAGCATATGGAATGCTCTCTGGAATCTTGTTCCTTCTCATCCATCGGTCAACTTTTTCAGGTTCTACAATGTTTTCTCTAACTGTAAAAATAAGCTCCCTTTTATTAGTTTCTACGAGCTTTCTTTGCTGTCTCTTCCTCGCAATCGCGCGCATCTCATTTGTCTTGACATTCTTGTCCAAGCGCCACTGACTTATTCGCGTTCTATATTGCCGTATCCTAATAAGGGCTCAAACATTAGAACGAGATGAAGCTTTAGATGTAACAAGTCAAGAAAATACATACTCTGCCGTGAAGCCAAACTCCTTCTCCATAGCCTCTTTTACCTTCGAAAGCGGCAGGTTTTGCTCAATGTGGAGCTCTACAATACGATCTTTGTAGGGATTCCATGCTTCGGCGGTCAATGTTGGAGCCTTTCTATATCGCGTCTTGGTTGGCGGTGGTATAGAAGGTGCAGCTATGTCTTGGACATCGCTGGGAAGCTGGAGACTTTGCGCTTGATTGGGGTGGTCAAGTGGCGGGGGCGGATTGGATATTGGTGGCACTGGTGGAGGTAGAGCCTCCGAGGCAAGTTCTTCGAATATTGGATAAATTCCTGAGGATTCTGTAGCTTGGTTTGAGAGCACTTGCATCTCCATGGGATATGATGGTTCAAGTTGATGATGGCTGAAGAGGAACGGATTATCCATTGAGAATTCCATTGAGAATTCCATTGAGTGCTCCATGTTAACGTTTTGATAGGCGCTTAGACCATTTCAGTTAACTGGTTTGTCTTGTTCCTTCTCCGCAGTTTTCAAGATGATAACATACCATGGTCATGGCTGTAAAATTGGGTGCTCATTGAAAAAGAGGTGTGTGTGTGCATGCTCAGAATTCGGAGGGAGAACGCAAAGAAAAGCCCGGTTGACCATAACGAAAGGCCGAGAGGCTGAGAAAGGAAGGGCGTTGATTGGTCTGAAGACAAAACTCCTTTTCTCGCGCGCTGGCAAGGCGAACCTGCACGGGCCGTGTCAGGGATCACTCAAGTATGCCAACCCAGAAGCGGAGGTGGAGGCTGGAGATGCATGGCTTTGCAAAACTACTATTTTGCCAGCTTTCCGCTTACTACCAAGTTTCAGTGAGCTGAAACACCACCCACTCGAGATTGTCGTAAACAAAAATACTATCTTATGCATCATTTCATTTACCGTTGCTTCCGATGGCGATATAAGTAGTTGGATGATGAGGAACCGGTGTGATTGGTCATACCAATCGCACGCGTCCAATGTCCTGCAAAAGTCCTATGCATGTCCTTGGCGGAGATCCGCTACTCTCCATGATTCAGTGTTTCTGGCTGTACAATACGTGTTTTTCCTCGAGTCTTTTTGTCGCATTTCCAGATAGGACTTTTGCAATTTCAATCAAAGTAGTTGCCGCAGCCTTATGTTTTTGACATCAAGTTCTTTAAAGGCCTCCAGTGTCACAACATGTCTCTCTCAGTCTCATCTGGCCGGACCCATCCTTCACCACATTTTAGATGACATCTATCCAACATGAGTAAGGAACCTCATTTATACATGGTATGGTTCGTTTACATTGACCAACAGCAGCTTTCACGCCGATAGACACCATCACCATTACATTAGCGGTGGTTACTTTGGTGGCTACAGTAATTGGATCTTACATCAACTACAAAAGCTATGTGGACATAAAATACAAAGGTCGGTAATCTCAGTTCCGACGTTCGACCTTAAGAATACAAGTTAACTCTCGCTCTATGAATAGTCCCACATGTCACAATCCTACCTCTTCATAACCGCCACTACAACAGTAGCTTTAAGCTTCAGGCTGTCCCGGCGGCATATTTGCGTCCGTGACTTCTGCGAGAAGATTGCATGTCAGCATGTTTATCAATTGCACAATCTTATCCCAACTGCATGTCAACAGGCGCGGAGGGTTAGAAAAGGAAAGACAAGAAGCAGATGTAATGAAGAATGGAAGTTTTCTTGTGCTTGGTGATTGTGTTAAGATAGTAATGGTGTATGTTTATGTCATATCTTCCTTGCCACGACGCCCGTAGGAGTACTGTGAACCCTGTACCACACCACCTCGGCATCTCGGATAGTCCCCAAGCTGGATATCTTGATGAAAGAAGATCCCCAAATGCCAATATACACTGCTGCAGGAACTCGTTAAATTCTTTAGTGATTGGAGGCCGACGTATTGCAGTAACTTTGCACTCGTAACATTTCTGCGCCTTCATGCCTGGCGATACGTATCCCTCTCCCCATTCATCCTCAAAGGTTTTACTAATACTGGCTTTGTATAATATTGCATTTGTTGCTTAGTAGGCTGCTGTAGTTACAAAACCCAAGATAACCCTGAGGTTAGAGATCGGAGTACTAGCCTCATGCGACACCAACGCTCGCTAGGTATGAAGATATCTCAGACCACCTCAAGGGCACATCCATTTGTTCTTGAAGTTTAGAATATTAGAAGTAGGTCTGCGTGGGCCCGCCTAGGGATCCGAATCAGACGTTAAGCAATGAATGAATAATAATAATAATAATAATACTAGAAGTAATCGAGATGGTGCGGCGGTGGCGGTAAAGGCGGCGGTCGGGTTTCCTCCTCACCTCTTCACCCTCATGAAGCCATTTGGAATTTCCATTTACAAGCCAAATGCCGGTTTGACCTCACACTCCCGACTTCTGGCTGTCTCTTCTTTGATATTGTCTTAGCCGCTAAAATTATAATGTCCACCCTAACCTCGTATATGGAGGCAATATCAATGGGGGCGCCTGCGAGTGGTGAAAGGGTATCCATATGATTTCGAAGACTGGTGAATAGGCGGATATTTTGAACGTTCCGGGATACTTTGTGGCTAATCCTAAGGTCACCTAATTTCAATAAGTATTCTGTGGACACAACCACTAGTTGGAGAGCAGATTGTCATGTAAGATTATTTCCTGTTGGCTGGTGGTCACGCCGTTCCTAGAGCTTCGCGTGAGTGGACTGTTGATATTAATCTCTCCAAATGTGAATGTCAAAACAGAGGCAAAAAAAAAACCGCAAAAACTTTTAACTTCTTTGAGTTTCGAACACACCATCTCTCGTGAATAGCGGTAGAAAGCCTGGCTGTGTACCTGATTTTACTTGGTGATTTTCATTGTTAGCGCTTCTGGCCCTTCGATATCATTGAATCATTTACCAGCACTCCCGGCACCTGGAGGAAATAGAATCGGCATTCAAAGGGTGTTTGGCGCAACTCTGAGACAATCCTGGTGGCTGGGTGTTTGTTTCTGGAGGATGATATGGATCTGAGAAGCTGGCAAAGACACTTCTCCGGAAACATCCGTTACCCTTAGCAGCGACGGGCGGATGTAGTAAAAGCCAATTGGCTCTTGTTGGACTTCTTCTGTATTAGTAGATAACGTTGATCTCACGCGGAAAGCAGGCCTGCATTTCGTAGGTCGAAGGAAATAGTGTCGCAGACCGAGTTTGACCCTAGCATATGACTAGAAGAAATAATAAAACTTAGAACACGCTGGGACGTAGATTTGTATACGTGGTGGTAGTCTCGAGGGCCGGAGAGGTGGCAGGATGAGTGGCGTTGAGACTGGCTGGAGATTCTTTCGAGGGCAGGATAGGCAGATTTCGCTGCGTAATTGTGGCGGGGAGATGATGATAGTCTTGAATATGTGTTATGATGCGTCTGTTAGAGATCAGTGTGCATTGGTCTAGTAAGTTGGGCGTCTGGTGGTGGGTTGGTGGCCGCTGGAAAATTTTGCTGCACGAAATTGCGCAACATGAACACCAGATTCTCCGTCCACGGTTGGGTTTACAAGACTCGCGATCAGATTGGCGAAGTCCCTGTGAGCTATGAAACTTCCAGCAGATGAAAAGGTGAACATCTACTCACGAACTCTAGTCGAATAAACTTTGGTGAAGGCTTCAAAATCTATCACCATCAACCTCATATCAATCACAACAGTCAGTAGTTCACATCAGCAGAAGCACAAAGAGGGGATTTCTTCTTCAAGCTCTCACACTAGGTGAAAGACTCAATGAAAAAAGTTGATTCGCGTCAGCCCGAGGCAGTGCAATACGAGCGACACTGTGCAACCAGACATGAGCAAGCCCAGCGGCCTGGTTGCGAATTCCAAAGAGTGGTATAATCTTGAATTGCGACCGTAATCGCGTTTCAGAGATTCTGGACATGTTAGCAGAAGATCTTTGAGAGTCAGAGGATGATAAGGTACTCACAAACTGAAAAGAACAGATACTACACTTGATCTAAGCCAAAAGGCAAAGAGAGCTAAAGAAAAAAGAAGGGAGATGCGAGGGACGGCCGGCGATTATATACTTGGATGCCAAGCCGCTACTGGCTAAGCGAGGGCCAGGCAGCAGTCACACGTGATACAATTCACGTGCGCCCCACTCGGAACTTGCCGCCCGCGCGAACAATGGCTTCAGCACCGTCACCTCCGGTGGTTAGCGCAGCCACGTCTGCTGTTTAAGGGAAAGTTAATAAAACACGCTAACCACCAGACGGGCCTGGGTGCTGCAGAATCAAAAATTACAAATTACATCCTTTAATTTAGCTGCGATTAGACACCACACTTCTAATTTGAGCATTCATCCATAACTTCAACCGCTTGGCTGATGCTGGGAAAGATAAATTAACAGGAGTACATATACACCGTGGTCCTACAAGCGTGGAGAAGAATAAGTGATTGGCATCTTCCCAAGCTAAGGGATCTAGAGCTTTCGAATCCTCAGAGGCATTCGAGGATCCAAGCTTTGTGGCCTCGATTAACCATTTCTTGACCATATCAATAGGAACGTCGTGAGCTCCAGCCGTTTACCCAAACCACTACAGAACCGCTTAAACTCGGCTTGTGCATCTTTATAACCCGGCAATGCAGCCTTTTCAGGCAATCCATTCCAGCAGGAATATCTACATCAGGATCTATGTTCCCATGGGTAGGGTTGACGTTTGCATTTGGTTTCGTAGATCGTATGCCGTGGCGGCTGAGATAGGCTTTGAATGCGGCGTACGAAACATCTGCCTCAGTTCGATAGATTATCCGAAACACTTTTGAGCGAATGGAGAAGTTGTTGTGCAACAGGGTTTAGACCCCATAGCGAACTGTCCTCAGAGATGAATCTAGCTGAGAATGAGGCCATATTACCATGATCGAGATCGGAGTCACTATATCGCACGTATCAGCTCCATAATTCCCAAAATAACCAGAGGAATATCCTTGCTTACTGATGGAGACTCTCTTCGCTTCCATTGAAGTGCAGCCGTTTCTTTTCAGGATCGTTCCGTAGTAGCGTATTGAGAATGTCTCCGGCCTTCGCCAACTCATTGGTGAAATTGAATTATCTTATTGCATCGAAGCGCATGCAAGAGCTATCATGTCATCTCCATTGCTTTTCTTCTTTAATAAATGCACTTTGCGCATCTCTACAGGCCCAAGAAGCTCATTATCCCAAGGTTCAAGCCCGTTTCTCATAATATACCAGAAAAGAAGGCCGCAGCTATATACTGCACAGTACCGTTAGATTGCAATCACAAGAAAAGACGTAGACACTCACTATATGCCCTGAAAAGCGCAACCATTCCCGTATCTATCCCTCGTTTCCACTCTGGAGTCATCTAAAGGCCCTCTCCCCTCTCTTATTTCCACACCGAGTCTCCGCCCACAATTTCATTTTCGCCCAAGTCGCGGATTCTTGCAGTTTAAGAAGCACCAAAAGCAGGCGCCGCACACTCGCCCTCAAGCACGCCCACTTGCGGACTACGCATGACACGCGCGACCATCGGATTGCCACGGACCATCATCACCTCCAGTCCCGTCAACTCCGTCGGGTACAGATGCCTCCCCAGATTCTTCACCATATCGCGGTATCCCGACCCACCATCCGGCAAACTCCACTAACTTTTCGAAAGCCCTCAGCCGCCACGCCGTCGTGCGAGATAACGAGACACGACACCCGAGTCTCCTCAACCGTTTCCCCATCAGCACCACGCATCGACCCCCTCTCCCCCTCCACAACCGCCTTCTCGAAATCCGCAATCTTAGCCACAAGCCTCCTCCCCACACTCCCACCCTGCCACAGCAACACCGTCTCGGGCCTCAAATCCGTACGCGCCACACCCACCCTCCGCAGCGCCTCGACGCGCCTCACCAACCCCTCCGCAATCTCCACGCGCACCCCCGCCGTCATCAGCCCCGGCCCCCGCCCGGGCCCACACCCCCGCCAGCGACCCTAGCGCACAGTGCTCGACCACGACCACCGGATGCAGCGCCGCGAACCGCTCGTCCGCGGCCACGCCCCGCGCAAGCCCCAGCACGCGCTGCGCGTTCTCGTGGTCGCGCAGCTCGCGCCGGGCCGGGGTGCGCGGCTCCTTCAGCGGGGCGTCCGGCTGCCTGCGCGCCGCGGCGCCCGCGGCGCCCGGCCTGAGGTCGAGGCGACTGGTGTGGCGCGGTGTTGGCGGGAGGGCGGGCCGTTTGAGGATGGCTTTGGAGGGCGGGCTGCTGCGCGCGCGGAGGGTGGGGTGGAGGAAGGATTTCGAGATGCTGGCGGGTGGCGTAGCAGGGTGGTGTGTGCTCAGGGGGAGTGAGGTTGCCGCTTGTTTTGAAGAGGCGGTTGTGGGGAAGGTGGAGTGAGGAAGATGGTGGTGAGGTGGAGGAAGTGGTCAGGCGGGGTTGGGTGGAAGTACGAGGGAGGTTTTACGGCAGGGTTTGAGGAGAAAGCGGTGGATAGTAGAGAATATGATACGTGTATGGAGAATGAAGACTTGGAGGTAATTCTGTCTTCGATTTCTTCTATAATGTAGTTGCCATGGCCGTCGGACTTTTGCAACTGCAATGTCCAGGAGTAGCCAATTGAGAAAAAGTAGAGATGGTAATAAAAAAATCTTAATTGACGATCTCAATCAGGGAAATATAGGGAAAGACACCTTTCCAATAGGCACGATAACCAGGGATTCCCATCAAAAGACTGAAGGAAAGAAAGTCCGTACGTCACGATTATTACTCGGATATTACTGTCACGTATAGTGTCACGCCGCATCAGCCGAACGCCGCCTACACATGGGGGCCGTTCTCACCGTCTCCGCGCTATCGCAGGGCTAACTCGTCCTCAGCGGGTTTCTCCGCGGTCGTCTGTGGCACTCCAACATGGAGCTCCGCTGAGAACACTCTTCCGCGTGGGGTAGGTGTAAACAAGCTCGCTCAGCCCCACGGGAGCTAAGTCTCAGGACCCCTCATGACAGGATATATTTAGAACGTCAAAGTGCCTGCGCCCAGGGGTGCGGTCGAAGGACAGGTCTACATAGTAAGCATGGGCATCTAATTACAGGGTCTGCTGCTCAGCCACAATGTCCCGCAGAAGGATTTAGAACAACAGTCGAGGGTTCGAATAGGCATGATAATCGTGGCACGCGTTAAGTTGCTTGTAGCTGTGCCTTAGTTCGAAATTAGGATGAAATATCTGTCATGACTGATCGTGTTTCACGGGCGGGAGTTCCAAGGTCTAGAGGTTACCCTCGAAAGTGATGTCCTCGGAAGTCACGAAGTCTACATTGGGCGGTAGAGCGAGGCAGAATATATGCATCCCACTAGATAATGGTACATAGTGATGTAGTCAATAATGATAGAATGATGAAGGTGCTCAAGTCTATTTATCTATGAAACCCCATGTCTCCCGAGCCCAAACCCCTTGTCTCCAAAAGCATAAAATGAAAAGCGAACTGTAGTCGTAATATAATCGCAGTGCGTACAAAACCCGTCGTAATCCACTGGCGTCCTAAGACCTAGGATCATGAATCTCCATAATAAGACGTAGCCCACCAGAGGCGCGAAAACCCCAACAATTTCAAAAACAAGGGGAAGTGGTATCCAGAATGAGTGCAGCCGTTAACGCAAACAAAACCTCGTAAAACAGAAGAAATAACAGAGCGTAGAAAGAGGATATAAGGAAGGTATATCGAAAAGAAGCGAATATTACCCGGAAAAGAAAGGACTGAAGGAGAACTATAGCTCTCAAGATATATCCTATCTGCTGCCTTCATAGTCACTGGCCCAGCCTCCACCGGCCGCATATGCTCTAGATGCATTAGGAGCTCCATACTCGCCGTCCTCCTCTTCATAAAGCTCGCCACCACTGCTAGCATCAAAGCTGCTTCGGCCACTGATCTCGCCTTCCACTTCCTCCGGTGGACCTGGAGGTAGCTGGTCCCATTGTATCCCAGCAAGCGCCGGGTATTGAGCGAGTAGAGCAGCGGGCAAACCATATTGTGGGCCGGCTGCAGATGCTGTTGCCGCGCCCGCATGATCCATACCGCCAGATACTGAAGGGTAGCCTTCATATCCTTGCTGTTGAGGTGGACCCATCATACCACTATAACTCTGAGGTGCCATCGGCCCTCCAAACATGTTGTTTCCATTGTCCATGGGTTGGTTTTGTGTATCCCAAAGGTTTTGGCCCTTCTCTTGTGCTTCCTCTTCGAGCAGTGGTCGGATACAGACGCGACCTGCTTCTGAGCGGAAGTGACGCCCAAGAGCGTCGGCGCGTGCGAACCGACGTCCACAACCCCAGTTACCCGCATCTTTCAGGACGCCGCGGCACACAAACTTCTTCTCTCCCGAGTGTAGACCTTCATGACGTTTCCGATCGTGCTGCCGCGCGAATGCTTTACCGCAAACACTGCATACGAAGGGACGTTCATCGGTGTGAGTGCGTAGATGCGATCGCAGATTGTAGGCACGCGTGAAGCGCTTCGGGCATAGGTTACATTGGAAGGTGGCAGGATGCTTCTGAGTTCGCTTCGCGCTGGATGATGACGCATCGCCCGGGGACTGTTGCGAACTAGGTCTAGAAGGGTCTGCGAGGTCAAGAATGTAATCGCGATGGGGAATGCTGGATGTAGAGGATCGGCGGGAGGCTTTTGTTGATGGTGATGGAGAGCGGGATGAGACCTTCGCGGCGTTGGGAGATAGGGAGCGACTTGGATCCGATTGACCGTTAGCCGGCGTCGAAGCGCGAGAGCTTGCGCCACTAAATGGGTCCGACTTTGCGCGCATGCGGTTGCGGCTTCGAGCTAAGATAATATTAGGCATAATCGATAAAGATAAGCTTGACTATACTCACATCGATCCGGTGGGCTGAGAGCATCGGTTTGAGTCCCTGACTTCGCTGGCTCAAAGCTTGCCTGTCGAGATGGTGGTGCAAAGTCGATATTAATCTCCGGTGGAGACATTTGATCAGCTTGGCCAAAATCAACACCACTTGCCTGATTGATGGTCGGGAACGGCTCATGTTGTGGTCCTTGAAACATTTCCATTCCTCCTCCATACTGACTGATCATGCCCGGACTCAGCCCGAAGTTATTAGATGGTGTAAAAGGAGGCAACGACTGCTGCTGCGGCATGAGTCGAGGGGACATACGGGGACTGTGAACTGGGCTGACATGTGATTGGTTGTCCGAAAGAGTAAACTGTCCAAACTGCATCACGTCCTGAAACATGGCAGGATCTTGCTGGGCGCTAAGCAATGGCGAAGGGTTATCATTATGGTCGAAGCTGTCATTATTCCCCAAGTACGGGGACGGTTGTGCAGAAGAAGAAACGTCCGAGTACGTATCAGATGGTGCCTTCCGATGATTGTGGAAGCCCATTCCTGCCCACTCTGCACCTTGTCCCTGTGTGTATGCTGCGCTAGGATCCAAAGATACATGTCTCGAATGTCCAGGAGTTGGGAATGCGCCCTGATTTAAAGAGGGGGAGGCGCGAGGGCTGCTGTTCTGATGGTTCATGGTGGGCTGAAGGAGGTGAGGAGGAGTAGGAGAGTGCGCTTGTGTGGTCGCCATCTGGTTCATAAGGTTTGAAGGGTCAACTGATTGATCCTGAGGCCTCGAGTCGAGTAAGTGGGGGTCTAATGTTCCTCCACCTAAAAATGACGGATCGATTGATTGCTCTTGATTTGTGTCGTTGCCTGCAAAATATTGGTCAAAGTCCTCGTTGTTGCCACCCGAGTCGTTAATATCAATCAGGTCCTGCGAGAACAGGTTGTTGCCTTGCGGCCCGAACTGGGGGCTAGCCGATCGTTGTATGCCTTGCGCCTGAAGAAAAGTGTGTTCCGTAATAGTTGGCTGCGAAGGGAACTGCTGAGGCTGACTGGTGGTGAGGTACTGCGACGATACGTCAAAGCTCTGCCCCGACGATGTAAGCTGGTTGTTGAAGCTGTTGGTGGAGTAGGGGTCGTTAGATAGCGATTGATCTAACCCCAGACCGGTGATGGTGGTGTTATAAGGCGCATGAGGGGATGGGGAGGGCGAATGCCTTATATGATTCTGGTGGCCGGCTGATGGCGACCTCCCCCGTTGCTGGGTATCCATGATATCGAGTCCTGTTGCTTTTCTTAGAGTATAGAGTCACAAGCTTTGACCATGGATCGACCTGGAGGCGGCGAACGATAGGGCAAAGTTGCGGGGCCTTTGTTAGAGTTCCAACGTAATGACTGGTCCCCGGCGACTGAATTGAAGAGCGCAAAGTCGAGCCGGGCTGTGAGGCTTGTGAGATCACGATAGATGAGGATTGTGCTGTGCAGAGCGCGGCGCAGTCAGCCGGTTTTGGGATGATTAGGTTAGCTGCTGGGGCCGTTGATGCCCGCGCTGGCGCCTCTGTTCCGCAAATAGCACACCCTGCTCGGCACGGGGTCGGCAGCGATTGCTGGAGCTGCTGAGAGAGTGGTTTCAGGGAGCAGAAGATGAAACCGCGTAAACTTGGGGGCCAAGGCAGCGCCAGTCGCAGTATACGAGCGGCGCGACAGAGGGCCCTCGAGAGTTAGTGGAGCTGGTCTTGCGACACTTACGGCGTGGGGAGGAGCGCGAGTATTCCAGCGTAGCGCAGCTTGTCGCAAGGAAATGAAGGACCTGAAGGATGCCGCACGAAGACGAGCGATTTGCCTAATCGGCTAACAGAGCGTGTATTGGGGACGGACGAACGAGTTCGGGAGTTCCCTCTGATGGCAATGTCCAAAACGGGGTGGTTGGAGAGGAGAATAGGGTCTAAGCCTTCTTCCTATACGGCTAAAGAAGCACCATTAAGGTAAATGCAGGTTTTGTCTATGGGTATGGATGAGTAAGGTGGGGTGGAATAGAGGAGAACGACGCGCCGAAGGGACAGTCAGACGCCTGCTGCAGGCGATCAAGCCATACGAGAGAGGACAAATGTTGACCTTCACTCGTCCGCTTGTTCAATCGTTCAATCGTCCCTTCAAAACAAGCGCATTGTAGGCATATCCATAATTCTATTTTGGCATTTCTGCGATATCACAATTAATGCAGGTCCAGCAAATGGATGGTTGCAGGCCAATTGCGAAAAGGCGGCGAGTGGGTGCATCCAAGCTGTCAAGTTGCATCCACCGCCAGCAGGCTTGGACCCAGCACTGCCCACATGTCAAGGCTGACAAGGGGTCCGCCCACGAGGCAGACTGCCCAGGACCCGGGCCACCGTTCCACCGTTCTACCGCTCGCCTCGACCCTCGCACCACCATCTGACCCCTCCCCTAGGCTCCATACCAACTCGTCGGATGTTTTCCGATAGCAACATTGCACCACCACACGTTAATCACATCTACGTGATAATAATAGAGTGCGCTTGATCTTATCCGGCCTCTGCCGACGGGTATGTAAGGTACCATAGCGACATATCTCTGCGCTGCCGGCTTTCCAGTAATTCGGGCCCTAAACACCACACCACTATCCAAATTTAAGTCCTTGCGCCGGGTCCCACCGTCCATCCTGTGGTGGGCCAGCAGCAGGCCTGGGGTTGTTGGTCTGAGGAGTCGGAGCCCCTCCAAATCTAATTCCTACCTCTGGTGTCCACATTCCGGTATTCGGCCCAACACTTGCCCTTGTGGGCGTGGGTGCCGTCAAGGGTTCTTCTGCATGAGCTTTGGCAGCATATGGTGGGATCTGATCCGGTGCATGCCGTTGCTGTTGCAGCGAGCTAGCCTGTTGGAGATTTAATGAAGACATTGCCGTTGCAATATCGCTAAGTGGTAATCAGTAACACAACAACAGAGGGTGATGAATGGGTCGCACTTCTCAAGCTGTGAAGCTTCCGCCTTGCGCTGATAAGCGAAAGTACGGCACTCGTCCCTGAACCTGCTCACGATTTTGGCAAGATCGTTGTAAAATTTCCTCCCCACATCCAGATTGGAGATGATCTCTTTATACCTGAAGAAAGAGTTCTCCAGGCTCTGGAGTGCTTGCTCTCGCTGCTTCGTCGATTGATCTCCCCGGCGTGCACTCACAAACGCAGCATTTGCTTCTTGTAAGCGCTTGATGGCCTCCTGTTGCTCCTTGTTTTCTTCCCTTACCATTTCTTTGTCAGCGTCATATATGCGCACTCGCTTATCGAACAAATCCTCAAACTGTACAGCCTCAATACTCTGCATGGGATACTCCCGCTCTAAGCGAGCGGCTTCGCGGAGCAGGTCTGGGTCTGTGAGGCAATTAGAATACCATAGCTCTGAAACAAGCGCAATGCCTACTTATGTCATCTTGCTTGGCCTTCATCCTGAGAGCTTCAATCTTGCGTCTCCTCCTACTCTCCAAGCGACTGACTTCGTTTATACACCCTCTTAACTTTGCAGCCTCTTTCTCAACTGCTGGTGTCATTGTCGGTTTTCGTCCACTGGGTACAAAGTTCTCGAGATCTCGATCCGTACCGCTCAAAAGCTGGATGTGATATTCGTTCTCTTTCAATTTCTTTTTAACAATATTGTCACTGTTCACCGCAGCTTTGAAATAGCCGTCAATCTCTCCGATCTGCGCGTATAGTTTGGGTGCCGCTTCCTCTGCAGTTGGGCGCGTCCATCGATCTGTCCCATACTTTCGTCGAACGGCCTCATCTTCTGCAGCCTCGGACTTCAGAATGTCACACCCTTCCTGATAAATTGCTTGATCACTCTTCTTGAGCTTTTTGGTGTCTTCCATCGAGAGATGTAGCCGATTGAGGCCATCTTGTTGCCTGATTTCTTCAGCATGTGCAATAAGCCCTGGTGGAAGGCCGAGAGGCTTCTCGAGTGCTTGGAGTGACCCAGGTAGATTCAAGCTGTTTAGAACTCTGAAGACTCGATAAGCATTCGGACTTCGTTTGATATGGGCCTTCGAGCAACTTACTCGTGGATCTTTGCCGTCATACCTTCCAACTCATCGATGATTGTATTGTTTACCAGACGATCTTTCCGGTCTACGTAGATACTAGCCGCCAGATGTACTGAATAAGGAACCAGTTTGGAGAATAGTGGCCGACCAAATGGTGCATTATCACCTAACATGGAATTGGAATCCGAAATTTCTTTGGGAACCTTGGCAGACACCATATTGGCTCTATCGAGAGTCTTTAATTCGGGCTTCGGGGGCACAGGCACTAAGGATATCGCCATTAGTCAGAAATTCTCGGGATAAAATCTTTTAAAGAAATATGCATACGTAGATAGATCATGTCATTATCTTTCTCTGCTCTTTTTAGATCTTCCTGGACTCGATTCTTCAACCCATTTAGATCGGCTAAGACGGCTTTATTGATATACCGCTGCTCCTTCAGTGCTTCATTAACACAGAGTAGACTGTCCCGCAGCCTAGCCACTTCTTCTCCATACTTACGTTTCTCCAGGCAGTCACGTGCAGCCCGGTATTGCGCCGCCGCAGCAAAATGGTGATGCTTTGCAGCCATATGGTGGATCCATTCGCTACTTATCGAGTTGGACTGGACTCCAAAGTCGCCCGCTTCCGCATACAAGTCGGAGACTCTGGCAGCAAGCTTAGAGATGGACACATCTTTCAGGCCATCCTTGACAGCTTTTTGCCAGAAGCACTCCTGCGCCTGTGCCAAAAGAAGCTTCCCAAGACTCTCCAGTGTCATAGTATCCATATCTTCAGGTGGCGATGACCGCATTTCGGGAACTACGTTGATCCGGAGGTAAGAGAGAACTCCCGCGCCTAGACAGAAGTTGTTGGCAGCAACTCTCAGCCCTTCCGAAGTACCTCGGTTTGAGGACATAGCTAGCTGTGAGTACATTGCGGCAAGATTGTAGAGTATATTTGCTAGCTCAAAGCGGAGATTGTTCTGGGATACTGGAATAATATTAGAATGAGCTGCAGACATTATAATTAGGGGTTACAGACCAGGCCGACTGGTATTGTACCCTAGCGCAGGATACCAAGGGAAATCGACACCAATCTGGAAGTAAATGGTCAAAAATCTGTTTCTAGATGTAATTATCTTCCTCTCCTTGAGCCTTGGTGTACATACGTCTACTGGGAATTTCCCTCCTATCCAAACGAGTTGTGCTGCATACGTCTGCAATTTAGGGATATTGCTTGCATGAGGATCTTGTGCATGGGCAGCAGTCGAGCGAAGCTTGTCGATTGCCTCCAGGTCCTGGGTGAACATGTCTGGGTGTTGGTCATATTTGGTGGAGATGTATTGCTTGATGGCTTCGGAAAAAGAGACAGAATGCGTCCGTCGAAACGGGAGAAACAGTATATTTCTACACGTCTTCAGTTTGTATTATTTATTATCTGCGAAATTATCATAGAGCACTTACGAAGTCATGATCTCAGCTGTCGAGGTTACCTATGTTGCAGCAAAGCTGGGCGTTGTTTACTCGAGGCTGAACTGCTGAATCTTGAAAATGTCGTAGCGGGGCGCTCGCGAGTGACGTTGGGGGGAATGGCGGGCCAAAGCGTGATCCGTTTAATCGCTGCTGGAACTTATACATTTGGTACAAGCTTTTGAAGGACGTTAGTCTAATATGAGAAGTGGCTTCGCAACCTTCTTAATGAAGCCTTTCCTTACTCAACGCTTTGTTGGAATCCTCTAACAACTCTGCTAAAATGGCTTGAAGCCCTTCACGAGGCAATCGGGCTGGAACGATTAGGCGACCCAGGCTTGGGGCAGGGTTGATGGCGCAACTCCATGATTGATCTGATATTTGGCTAGGATACTTTCCAGTTATTTTCTATGGCCAATCAGCTGGATGAAATTACCTGGTCGTGTGCCAAGTTCTCTAGACCAAACACACGTGAGGCGGTGCTGCGGTGAATCTAGTCTCAGCTCTTCCGTTCTTAAGTTGACGATAATCTGTCAGCAACAAAGCGGCGGCAATCTATAGTAATCTAAGGGTATGAAACTCGCAAAAATCCCTCTACCCCTCCGCCCCTCCTTGCGCTATATAACAAACCGACACCCTCGCTGAACTACCTGCAAAGCTCCTTAATCCTCAAGTTAAACCTCAACTATCCTATCCAACGAACTTCAAGCCCAACCCAATCAAAACCCTCAATCCGCCACCATGTCTGCTGAGCACACTTACAAGTTCAATGTCGCCATGCACTGCGATGGCTGCTCTGGTGCTGTGGAGCGTGTCTTGAAGAAGATAGACGGTAAGTTTACCTTGAGAGTTCAAGTCCAAACCGCTTCCGACGACTACCACATTCAATAAACAATAGTCTAACTGTATCTATCTCACAGGCGTCAAATCCTACAACGTCTCTCTTAAAGAACAAACCGCCGAGGTTATCACCGAAGAGTCAGTCGACTACCAAATAGTTCTAGAAAAGATCAAGAAAACCGGCAAGAAAGTGAAGTCAGGCGAGGCGGATGGAAAAGAGATGCCGGTTGAGCTGCTGCCGGCTGAGCCGCGGCCGGTTGAACCGCTGCCAGTTGAAGCTGTGGCATGAACAAGCATCCCCTTAGCATAGCAGTATTTCGGGGTTGACAAACGGGTATAGTAGTTGAGTTTTCCAGGATCGCCTCGGCATGTCATTCAGTTATGGTATTCTCTCGTCTCTGACTGCAAGCCGTTGTTTTATCCATTTGTACGGTCGGTCTGAGGGCTGTTGTAGATGGATTGTTTACGGAAATGAACCTCGGTCTTGTCGATGCCACCGTCTTCAAGACTGCCTTTTATGACCCACGAGCCTTGATTTGACCATTCCATTCCGGAAAACGAATAGTGATACAATCCCCGAGAAACCCCCGTAATTAAAGGCTGTTTAGGTTTCCGATAAAATACCTCACTCGAGATACTTGCAGGCATTCTCTCGCATTCTGCGGCTCAGTTTCTTAACATATATTGTAGCGGTTAGAGCGCCTAAAAAGGCGTATTCGCTACGGTAAGGAAACCCTGTATGTACACTATGATCTTCTGGGAGGTGTTATCGATTAACCATCCAGACTCATATTCTCATGAGTCACTTATCCCAGCGTATCCCTTCTCCAAAATCCTTCGGTTGGCAGAGAAGTCCACGAAATCAAGATTGGAAAGTACATGTAACAAACAACTTTGAATGTGACCTCTCGGATTGATTCATTATCATACATTAGTTGGAAGAGTAATTGGAAGAGCAGGTGGAGGATATGGTTAAACCTTCCAGACCCTGCACGGAAGACCCGACAAGCATCAGCTTCCACAATGCCTACTCGTGTACTCGTATACTGAATCTGGATAATTTCTTTATCAGATGGAGTCATCTATGCTCTCAGGCGGTCGTTCTTTCGCTCTCCAAACGGGCCGAGCCAAGCAACAGCCAGCAAATTCTGCTGCCTAAAGCCACACCGTCCGTAACGCGCGTACCTCAGGCAGCACTACAAGGCAGATTGCACGCAACTATCGTATAAACCAGCAATCTAAAGCGTACTGGCGACGTTGCTTGATGATGCTTCGTGTAGTGTATACGCCTTCTCGGTAACCCCGTTTTCAGTCGCTGCCAGACTGACGGAAGCATGCCGCTCCTGACAGCCTCGTGGTATCCGCTTCCCTGACAACACCACAACTTATCTCGTATTGGGGGAGATTAATCCATCTCCCGAGGTCATGATGGCAATTGGGCTTGTGAATCATATTCTTCGTGACGCGTACATTAAAACGGACAAAAATGGAGGTCACGCATCTGAGTCGTCTGTTTACAGTCGCTAACTTTCCGTTTTTAACTGTATTCTGGCCCCAGTCCTATAAACCGCCGAATGCTCCCTGGTATTAGATCTACAGAACCTAGTGTACTCTTACCATTTCAAATCCAGAATCCCTATTTCTACTTTATTATCATATACCATCATTGCCCAGAAATATTCTCCTTAGATCTCAATCCCATCGCTCTTGATTAAACCGAATTCCATATGTCACCTCCCCCAGGAACACCTTATCCACATCTCCCTTCCCAGGCCGACCTCTTCTACCTCTGCACAACTCTCTCCACATCCGACACATCATTAAATCTAAACGTCGGACCTCCATCCAAATCCACTCTACTTATCGGTGTATTATTACTAGGCAATGACCTTATTCAAACACTTGATATCACACCAATTGACCTTCTTACCATGTTAAGTGAGGAGGCCATAGAAAGGCTCGGCGCGCCAGAGGACATAACAAGCGATGGCATTGGGCTAGATATTCGCTACGTGAGCGAGAGCGGAGAAGGGTTATTTTCACTCACAGCCGGATTAAAGGTTCCCGTCACGGTAAGAAAATTCCCAGTTTCCCTTACCAGCGAAGGAAGCACAAAAAGAATATCAATTGAGCTTGAAAGCTAATTACCCGCCATCCAGGAATCCCTCGAAACAATACTACAATTCGACCTCATCCTAATCCCCGGCCCTCCCTCGACCTACCAGCTCTCCTCCGCCGCCACCGACTTCCTCGCCACGCAAACCTCTAACCCACACTTAATAGCCGTCATGAGTGTCTGTACAGGCGTTCTTCCGCTCGCGCAGGCCAGCCTCCTAAGTAATAAATGCGTTGCAGCGCCGCATCATCTCCTTCCCTCACTACGGCAGAATTTCCCAGACACGACGTGGGAAGATGTGCGGTGGGTGAGTGATGGGAATGTTTGGAGCTGTGGCGCGGTGACGAGCGGTGCCGATATGATGGCCGCGTGGATGAGAGAGTACTTCTGGGATAGAGCCGAGGCGGTGGAGTGGGTGCTACAGGCAGCGGGGGTGAGGGAGCGGAGGAGAGGCTATGAAGAGGTGAGATGAGGTTAACAGGGTCTACTGTATATAGGGGGAAAGTGAAGGTGGTAGATCATAACTGTATTCTCTACTCTGTTAATATACCCAGCTCTAGCGTTAGGGAGATCCATATCATTAATATAATTGTTTAATCAAACAATGGAGAGATTCCTAAGATTTGCTCCTGGGCAACAGTAAAGCCAAGGTTGTGCTAACAATGGTCAGAAATGGATTAAGCTTGGTTGTTCTGAAATTACGATCAATTCAGAATTATTAGTTAAGCGTCAAGTCTACAGCATACTTTAGGGAATCTTCAAAGTCATTTCTAGATTGAGTGCCGCATGGCAATGGCTAGATAATCATCCCTTACACCCCACACTCAACGATCCGGAAGAAGTCACGATTTAGGAAACAACACGGCCTTTCACCTAGCCTGCAGTATGAGGGCATTATGCAACGTGGTCCAAGAATTACATGAACTGATCACGCCGCTGTTGTCCTGATTGCGCAATGGAGCATCGTGTCACTTTGAGACATGTCTCCAAGTTTCCGGAGTCGGAAGCCGGGAAGCTGCGCAAGAAGTTCCGTTGTCGTTATGTCCTCGCCCTAACCTAATGGATGGACGTGGGCGAAGGGTTGCCGTCTGAGTCGAAGGAATGGCTCGCTTTTTTTGCCAAACGAGGGTGGCATTAGCAACGTCAGCGACGTAAACCCCTTCATGCCCAAAAAACGCCAGATATTTAGCGCCGTTTTGACTTCATAGAAAGTTAAGGAGAAACTCATTGAACCTTACCCAATAGACACTGCAACTATTCTCGGCCGGAAGCACGCTTGTCGAACAAGGCTAAAATTGGAAGCCTTTGAAAAGTCTTCAAGCGTTCATTACGAAGACTTGCTTGGTCGTAATACCTACTTGAGGCTAACCTAAGGCTCCGGAAAATTTAAAATAGTTCATGAACTAGAACCTGGCCCAACCAGCGGCGTTAGTGACCAATTCTGGCCTCAATTATTTGAATGGAGTCCTTGGAGTTTTGAAACATGGAAGAGAGGATATCGTAATGACCGCGTGGCGGTCTTCATATAGGCACACTTAATACCACGACCATTGAGTCAATAAGCTCGTAGCATCTCTGGCGCGATTGGCTCGGTAGGTGTCCCTCGATAGTTGCCCATCATATAAGTATTTAATGAGTAACAGATTCACATTGAAAGCACAAACACTGCGTTTCCCGCCGTATCTCTTTATATTGGAGATTTCTACTCAACCTCAGCACTACTTGAAGGAACATAAAGGGAAGAGAGCGTCAAAAAACAGGCATTTGAAAGAAAAGTGATAAAAGCTGGAGAGGTTGAACTAGTTGGGATAAGGGACGCGCAGGGGGAAAAGAGAATGATACGGCGGTGAAGCAAGGGAGGCCATCTCAAAATATTGGTTTTCTGTACTATAATAGAGGAAATATAAGAAAATTTTCGTATTATTATATCAAGGGAAATGTAAGAATATAGTGAGAGAAATATCATGGCAGTTGGGAGAAAGACCTGCAAAAGTAAGAAAGCGGAGATAGCAAAGTATAGTTTAAAAGAACGACGCAGTTTAACGTAAGCTAAAATCATTGCTCGGGGGGGTGGTTCGAGTCGTGGAAATTAAATAAACCTCTGAAAACATTGTCATGGGATCGTGAGGCTATTCAGATATTCCATGAGAGCAGCTTTCTAAAGAGATGCTACTCCATGCTACTCCATGCTACAAGGGTAGGGGCGATCTTAGTGAAACTCATCCCCGGATGGTAGGGCAAGGCTCGTATAGTCAGAATAAGAAACCCGGTGGACGGTTGGAAGATCGCTCTCAAAAACTGGATGGCTGGCGAACGATGGAACCAGGCGCAGGATATCAGCTCTATGTATTTTGACAGTGTCCGAAACTTTCAGAAGCTGGAGATGGTGGTCAATCCATCCGCCCCCTTGGCTTGAAGAAAAGCCCCCACAATGTTGACAGCATGATTCCTCGGCAGCACCACCTTGTCTGGTCCAACGTTGCCAGATGAACTTCGGGGCGGCGGGATCGTCGGATCCAACATGCTGTTTGAAAGAAAGCCAGTGCTCGTAGTCTGTGGCAAGGTGCGCCGATTCAAGATGGGGGACAAACTCTTCGGAGGTTTCAAAAGTTTGGCGGCACATCGGGCAGCGAACTCTCGCAGTTATGGGGTCATATCCCATCCGTTGAATAACACTCTGCTGACGCAGACGATGGGTTTCTTCATGTGTGAGAATGTGTTCCTGGATCCGGCTCGTCTCAGTAGCAGAGAACCATTTCTTACACGTCTTGAGGTCGCATTTCCGGGCCATCGTAAACGATCGGAACACCTTTAGAAAATCGTGACTAGAAAGCAGATCAGGATATTCGGAAAGGTCGATCTCATGATGAGTAGCATGCAGCCGCAGCAAGTTTATTGGTAAATTCGTTGCCACGCATCCTTTTACTAGACAGCGGCAAAGCTCGCTCTCGGCATGGCCGGTCTTGAGGTGATCGAATAACTTGTCCCAACGATAAAATGGTTTAGAGTCTTGACGATGGCAGTAAATGACTGGACAAGCTATTGTATTGGCCTTGGTATGCTTCTTCATATGCCTGTTGTACTCGTATTGCCGACCAAACTTTGTCCTCGAACGACAGCCAGGCCACGTACATTTCCATATCTTGGTGCTGGCATCTGTATTATTGCTAATCTCATTAGTAGAGTCTGCGTTAGACACCCCTGGAGACTGAAAACTGTTGGTCGTGTCGATAAGTTCATCAGCGGATGGTACTGTGGTCTTATTGGCAAGAAATTGACCATGCTCGGACGGAACCATCCTAGTGGGGGGAAGTGTGGGGGTCATAGATTTTTCGGACACCATTACCTCTCCTTCCTTAGAGTCTATCGTGGGAGACATTACTAGGTCGTTCTGACTTAGTAATGATTTGGCGACATAATGGTGAACAACTCCATCAAACCGGGTCCCTTCGCCTTCAAAACTAGGAAATGGACTGGTGACACTGCTAAAGCTACACGGCCTTGTTTCTAAGGTCGGTGGAGCGGCGATGGTCGTAGTGTCTGATAAGGTGGCAATGTGGGAATCATGGCGATCATGCTGGGTGTTCACTAGAAAATGCTCCGGAAATATTCCACCATGAAGTGTTTCGGTGTTATTCATCCATGTTGTTGGGAGAGTCAAGTCCGGAAATAGTCCATCAAGAAAAATTGCAGGGTCATGAACATGAGATGCTTCGACAAGAAGACCTTCATTCGTCTGAGGGAGGAATGGTTGGCGAGAGGAAGTCTTATCAGATGAAGACAGAAGACAGTCAGGGTATGAGAAGAGTGTCAAGGGAGTAAAACATTCATTGAGCATGTGACTATTCCGGGGGGCTCCGGTACTGGAGGGGGATGGGTCGAAGCTATTCCGCGAATTTGCCCTTTTTTTAGTGTCAGCTTTTTTTTTAACTTACCTGAGGCTAGCTTCAGCTCCTCCAACCAATCCCATCATCGGAGTGTCCAGGGCGTCGAAGTCGTCCGAAAACAGCTGCTGACTGCTGAAGCCGGTGTTCATGGTTGGCCAAGAGGAGTGAGGCTTTAACACTAAGAAAAAGGGCGACTTTGGGGCGACCTGGGGGTGATTTTGAATTGTGCAGCGCGAAGCGAGGTATGTCTTGTGCTGACGTGGCGGGTGATTCTCTGAGGAAAAAGATACGAAAGACTTGAGAAAAACTAAGCCGGGGGACTGCCCTCCTTATATGTTTAAGGGAAGTGGAGCCTGCTGTGCCACATTGAAGGGCGACTCAGCTGGGGTTAAGCCATGCGTCGTGCCTCATGAACAACAAGGTGACAGATCGGGTTATCCCAATGTCTTGTCAGAGCCTTGGGGGACTTCAAGAAAGCAGATTGCAAATTTGTGCTAGCCGCTCGCTTCTGTTCTTGACTTCTTCAGATCAATTCAAAAAATACACTGCGATGTGCGACTAAAGTTTCTGATTATAGTTTGTATCAGGGATAGTGTCTTTTAGGTCCCCTCTGCTCCCCTCGCAGCTAGGTCAGGATCATCTTTATTAAAAATACGGCCTCTTCTTTCTTTACATCAATGCCTTGCCCTTCTATTAAGATCTCTATATCTCAACGTCATCGTCTGATTGGTCGCCGCAAAAGTCGACCCAATATCATCCGTCTTAATATTCGAGAACGTAACCGCTGCATCCGGATACTCGACCATGAGATCCGCTGGATTACCAGATGTCGTCGAGCAGGGCCCACGCGCGACACCAGGCGCTGAGGCACTCGACGTTATAGGATATATGCCATCAAGCTACAGCATGCCGCCGGAGTCGTCCCAGATGCTGAACACAAGCACCATGCCGCCTTGTTGCGCGAAGGCGTTGGTGCTGTTGAAGACCTCCTTCTGCGAGCTGCAGAAGCCGTCGGAGATGGCGTTGGTGGGCGTGATGTCAGCGACGCTGAACGCGGCGTTCTGGATCACCTTTCCATCCTGGATGTAGAGGTGGCGGATCTCTTTCGGTGTCCCCGCGGTGGTGTTGTCACCGGTGAGGAATTGTGTGACCACGGTGAACTTCCGGGAAGTGTCGACGGTTATGTTGGGCCCGTAGTGGCTTCCCATGCGGTAGGGGTTGTAGTCACAGCCGTCTTCATCACAAACACCGTTGTGATGCGCGGATCCACTACCGCAGAGTGGCCCGGAGCACTTGTATGGGCCGGTGATGTTGCATGAGGAGTGAGAGCCGCCGCAGCGCTGTTTGCCTCCCATAGGTCCATTTCGTTGCAGCAGGAACCGTATGTGTTCAAGTTTACTTAAATTACAGTTAGCTGCCCCTACCGGATTATTTCTCTTATGTAGGAGCTCTGCTTACCCCTCCATTCACGAAGTTTTGTTTCGGACACCGGGCATCACAATATCCGGTTCCATACTTTGCGCCTGCAGCGTTGAGTGCATTGGCACCTGCAATAGGGCTTATCTCAGAAAGATAAAGGGCACCATTGATGCCACAGGGTACCTTCGAGATACCCATATCAATGGTGATCTCCTGGTTCAAGAGCTTAAACAGGTCGTATATAGTGTCACCCTAAAGCAGATAGACTCGTGGCAATAACATAGAGGTGACGTTTCCAGTTTGGATGTAAAGTTTGAGTGTCAATGCGTCGCCGTTGGTAGTGATACTGTTGAACGGTAGAACTCGTGTGTGGATTGATCTATGAAGAAAAGAGACTATATATACATGAAATAGATGAGTCATACGCATCCTGATCTAACCCTAATATAGTAGCGATTGGCACCAGATCAACGGATACCGTAGCTGGATAATCAACACCTTCCAGTGCGCAGTTTTTGCGCAGGTCTCGACGTCGGGGCGGGGGGTTGTGTTGGAACCCCTGTTAACGCAATTTGTGTAACTGCCTACACTATGCAACCAGCGATAGTTGGAGTCGAGCACAACTGAAGTATTGGCAGAAACACAGCCGCCAGAGTGGAACAACGTTGCGACGGTAGGCTTGGGTGGACCCGGAGTGTACGTTCCCGCCTGCTGAGCAGCAGCATACGCGGCAAGGGATAAAACTGCGAGTCTAACGTTCTGAGACATGACTGCTAGAGAAACGAAGGCCAAGGACTTCCAATCAAAGAAAAAGCAAGGAGTGGAATACAACAGGCACTCTTAGACTTTAAGGAGACATGCCGACATTTTTATAATGAAGAGTATCTTTCTACTTCAAGTGACGCCTTGAGAAGCTATATTCATGTGTAGGTACCATATTGATCTATATAGATGCAGCAACGTCATTGCGTTTGTTTGAAACTGTTAAATCCGGGGCAAGTTGATTAAAAGCCAAGAAACTAGATAAAGCCAGATAATCATGGGATGAAAAGAGCAGAACTCTGAATCTCTTTATATCAGACCCACATTCCTCAGCTGTGGCTGGGCGTTAGCTACCTGAAACCGCGAAGCACAAGCCACTGTGCATAGTATACAAGCATTGCAGCATATTTAATATAATTATGCTTATCGTTAACATGGGGCGGGCTGTACCTCTGCCTGAAGGGCCTGATGATCGGTGAAATTTGATCGGATGCAAAGCCGATGGTGTGGTCGTAAGCAGTCAGTACAGCCTCTCATGTTGGCAGGAGCGTCTCGTTTTACTTTAAGTATTGACTTAAGTATATTGCAGTGATCCCAATTTGGTACTTGGAACTAAAAGCGCCGTTCCAAATAAGCCAGCAGCTCCTCTTGCACCAATTACAGTAGTTAAGTTTTTGATGTGATTTCTATAATTTAACCAGATAATCGTTGGGGATTCCTGAGGCTTTGAGACAAACGCAACTGCAACTATAAAATAATAATTAAAAAAGAATTCATAAAACTAACGTATTCGGGGCCAATGAATAGTATTTCACAGGCTGATTAAATCCCTAGAACCATGTAGAAATGAGATTGAATAGCAGGAGTGGCAAACTTGGCGATAATCTTAGATTGAATAGCCTCATAGGACCTTCATTTATGCGATTAACGTTGCATATTATATTCAAAAGTCACGAGTCCTTTCAGAATCTCAGCATAGAAATTGGGATAACTTACCGGATCACTACAGTCTTGAAACTGCCCGGGTAGATTCAAGTTAACCTTCCGAGTTCTGTTAGCACAAGTTTGCATTTCCTTCAATGGCTTCATCACCAATATTTGACCACTCGACTGGAACAATACCGTAAGCCACTTCTGAGGGTTTAAGGAGAGAGAAACAAAACTACTCCTCTCAGAGTCCGTTTTCTTCTAGTATTATAGTGGATAGCCTTTAACGGCTATTCAAAAATGCTTTTTGTACACCACACAGTATGCGATCACAAAGAGGCCGGCGTGTGATCGCTATTCTTGAAGAGATATGCAGGTGGAGATTGGCCAAGCATTGAATTAGTGTCAGAGAATAGGTTGAACCGTTGTATATCTACTGGTAGCCATTGCTGGTTGTGTTACTTGAGTCATTATTTCCTTTGAAGACTAATCAATTTATGTTGTAACAGTGGAACGAGTATATAGCATGACAAAAAACCCCACAAATCTGAAATGCAAAGTTGAAAAGGCAGCGTTGATGTGAAATATGCTATAACAGGAGGAAGCGAAGAAAGACGGTGGGATAGAAGGTCTTCAAGAGCTTTGGTTTGGATCACATGAGCAGCAATACTTCGTATGCGATGACACTGTGCAGGAAAGAAAAGGATACAGATTCGTGTCAATGGCCGCACATAAAATCTTAAACGTCCTCAAAACATCAGACGCTCAATCAACATCCCTAAAAACTCCCAGCAACAGAAGAATAATCCAAAGCACAAACGAAGACCGAAAAGCTAACATCACCGACTGAATCACTCCACATTATGCCTTCTCACCATCAAGTTTGGCAGCTGAATCTGCTACTTCGCTGGCAACTTGAGCCAGTTCAGTGTCTTCCTTTTCTTTAACCTCCTTATCTGCTGCCGGTGCATCTTGGCTGTCCACAACCTTCTTGACTACATCAACGGTGGCCTGCGGCCCACCTCCTTCAGCTGCAAGCACCTTGCCAGCCTTATCCACAACAAACACGCCGCGCTTGGTTCCCTTGGGAGCTTTCTGCATGCCGATGGCCTTGATCAGTGTCGCCGAGGGATCGCAAAGCAGGGTATACGGCAAGTTCTGCTTGGTCTTGAACGCCGTATTAGCCTTAGGGCTATCGGAAGAGAGGCCATAGATACTAAGGCCAGTCGTGGTCAGAGGTGCGTAGGCGTCGCGGAACAGACATGCCTGGGTTGTGCCTACGGAGACGGTGAGCGTAAGCGAGACCACTCCTTGATATCAAAACGCGCGATGCGGAGTTGCAACTTACAGCCGGGAGTTGATGCCCTGGGGTATGTGAATAAAATAACACCAGCCTTGCTGTCTTCCACCAGCTTCGCGAGTGTGGTTTTCGTGCCGTCGTGCGTCTCAACCTCGCCGCCGAAGCTGGCGAGATCAATGCTGTCGCCGACCGATGGCGCGCCCGCTGCTGGAGCGGATTTCTTCGCCCCATTGGGCCCGCCAGTAACGACCTCCTTGACTGCTTCGACTTTGGCAGCCACAGCTGCTTTCGCCTTGCCGGCCTTAGAGGTCGCGGGTTTCGCGCCGGCCTTCTTTTTGGCCGGGCGCGCGGGCGCGGGTGGAGGCGTCTTGCGCTTGCGGAGCTCAACCATGTTGTGAGATAGATCAGACGATAAGCTACGTAGCTGCAACAGCTATCGGTCAGCGTTGCTTGGGGGTTTTGAGCGCTCTGGGGAGATTTGAAGGGATGGAGACAGCTTCTGTGAAGCTGGAGAAGCTGGTCGCGCGGAGGGCTTCATGCCCTGGTTGGCGCTTACTCACTTAGTTGTAGTGATACCTGCAGTATCACGCCTAAGAAAACGCTGAGGAGCACGAAAGCTGCACGAAGATACAAGTCGCAGAAACGATAATGTTTACAAAGCGCGTTAGAAGAGCTGTTGTGCAGGATCAGGTTAGAGTGAGACCGCTCCACCAAGCTCTCCTTGGCTTTCAGCCATGTCGATTTAGGCAGATTTATGGTGTCCCTGCTCCATCAGGATTCCGCTGCCGGGCACGTTCGATGAATCGTGAGACGCTGATTGGTACGTTGCAGCCCTCCCAGGATGCTGATGAATGTGCGAGCTGCACCGTCTGCCGTTATGAGGCGTCGTCCGCTTCGGCTCCAAGCCCTGCAAAAGCCTGGCCTCCCTCTCCAACCTCATCGACTTGCTTATCAGCCATCAACCATCAACCACCCTGCCAACCATGCATATTTTGAAGTTGGGTGGAATCGTATCGAACGTGGTCAGATGGCACTATTGGATCTCCCGTCGCTTTCTCGTACACTGCCCTGCCATTCGTTCTCCTCGCCGTGTCTTATGCCCCGCTCGTGAGCCTTGGCTCTCTTTCATTTACGGCCAGCTCTGGATCCAGGCCTTGATATAGCCTCCTAGGTAGTCGAATCTTCCTCCTCCACTAGGAAATGTCATGGTACCGTAATGTTGGCCTAAGGCTCTGATGATATGTTTATGGACCTTCGCTACGCTGTGGGGAGCGGCTCGGACCGTGCGAGGTGGCAAGCTGCTATCGCAAACGACTCGGAGAAGTTCGGCAGCCTCCAAAGCGGTGCAAAGGCGCAAGAGGTTGGTATCAGATCTAGAGCTTAATAATTAACGACTTGAGATAGATAAACCCACTGCTATATAATTTTCATTTTCTTTATCATATTTCCTGCTCCGCGACGCTTACGGTCTTCATATGCTCGGGGGGTCGTCGGGGGACTGCGTATCATGGGACTAAGCGTTCCAAAAGACAGCGATTATCTCCGGTGAGCTCTGGAATATTACTCATCAGCCTTTTAGATAGAGTTCGTTAATCGGATGTCGGTTGGCTCCTGCTGTTGATATCAAGGCTTCCCCAGACTCAAGGTTAGTAACTTTGTCATACAAACATATCTACGGCACGTTGTCGAACTTTAAACATGCCCGCTATCTAGTGATCAACCTGAAATCCCCATCGTGTATCTTTGTCATTCATTTTCCATCCGCACAGCTTATGACCCTTTGAAACTATCAACAACTTCTAAACGCCCATCTAAGTCGAAACGGGGACCATGGCCCCTTTAGTTGTTCCACGGGCTTTCATTTGGGACTGCAGGCCCTAGACCTCCGAAGGTGATTCTCAAAACTCGTTGATCAAAGGCGCTAGAGACCCCAAGAGCTAGGCTATGATTGATCTGGAAAAACAGCGTACCAAATCAAAAGGCGAAGGACATGTATGGCAACAAACGAGGAGTTCAATTGAACTAATTGCCGGTGTAGGTTGAGGATCCGGCCTTTGGTAATGAAGCTGGAGCAGCCATACATTATAGAACGATGGATTGGTGGTAAGTATGATAACCTTAAGCAGGTATACATTTACTAACCCGGGGCTGCAGGCACGCCGGAATATGTGAGGTCTCCATTCGGCTATGGCCACCTTTAGGACGCCGTGAACACACTGCTTGTAGTGACGCTTGCAGAAACAATCTCATTAGGTATTAGCACTTCCACAAGCGGTCGCAACACTTAGACTAGTCCCGTATGTATCACAAATGCCTACCAATTTAGTACCTACTAACAGTCTTCGGTAGCGACCTTCTCCTCATCTTCTTCTTAGGCATCACCGCGACATACACTGGCTATGTTATTGGGCAATTCAAGCAGGCTTTTCCTCAGGTCCAAAGCTTTGCTGATGCGGGCGGACTCACCGCTGCCCGATAGGACGGGAGTTATGGCCATGTCTCAAATCCTCATCCTGGTTTTCATAATGGCAGCTCACGTCCTGTCGTTCTCGATTGCGATAAACGTTCTGACAGGCCACAGTCTTTGCTTGGTCTGGATTGGATTCTTCGGGTTGGTTGTATGCTTTATGTTAGGCTTGCCTCGGACGATGAAGATGATGCCGCATTTGTCGATAATGTGAGTACTTGCTAGAGTATAAATATTATATTTGCAGGCGGCACTGACATGGATAGCTTGACTCTCTGTCATTACAGTTATGACTACGGCCATGGTCGCTATCGGAATCTCTAGGCTTGACGCTGGCGATGTACTCGCGGTCCACTCAGCTGTACTGTTTGTCAAAGGCCTTGGCCTGTCATGAACATTATTCTTGCATATGGTAAACCTTTCTTCCTTTTCACCTGCTATTTGAACTGAATGGCAATTACTAACTAGAATCTCCACAGCCGGCCATGTCACCTTCTCATTTTGCGCTGAACTGAAAAGACCTAGCGGCTTCCCTAAAGCCCTTGCCTTCATGCAAATCACGTCCTTCACGTTCTACCTCCTCATCAGTGCTATTATATATTATTATGCTGGCCCGCACGTTGCGTCACCTGCGCTCGACTCGGCTTCCCCAATCATCGCAAAAATCGCTTTCGGCCTCGCGCTGCCGACGATCATAACCCCAGGCGTCGTTAATGGCTCTGTGGCGTGCAAGTATATCTACATGCGCATGTGGAAAGGGACAAGTGTCATTCACTATAACAATTTGAAGAGCGTTGGGAGCTGGGTGGGGATTTGTGGGGGTTGTGGGTCGTGAGCTGGATTATAGCGGAGGCCATTCCGAGCTTTAATTTGTTGTTGGGGTTGATTGTGAGTCGCTCTAGCCTGTCTAGGTTTTCATATAAGCGAAGATGAGAAAGGACTAATTGTTATCTTAATGAAGTGCGCACTCTTCTGCTCCTGGCTCAGCTGTAAGCTTCCCTCTCTCAATTAACCAAGCCCGAAACTGAAGATGGAAATTGACTGCTTTGACTGCTCTCAGATGACATACCTGGCGGTCTTTGGATCTACATGAACAAGGGCAAATAGTTTTCCACGCGTTAGAGACCTACCTTTTCTTCCTCAACTGTGGCGTGTTGTGCCTTGGAACTGTCATGGTAAGTCACCTCTACACTAGCCATGTCTCGTATCGAATATCTAACAAGTATATTCGTGCAGTGTGCTCTCGGTCTCTACAGCTCGGGCACAGCACTTCATGAAGGCGCGGCTGGAACCCCATTCTCTTGCACTGACAACTACACGCCGAGATCGCTGGCGGATTTATGAGTAGTGGTAAAAGCCCGTTGTGATGTCAGCACCGAATGAGATGTATTTTAGTTTCTTGGAGGTGCCGCTTTCTTGAGCTAGACAACTCGTGTGGACATGCGGCGGCGTTGTTGAGACAACAATTCGATGGTGTAACTTTATTTCATAGAATACTAGTTTCTTTATTGGTATCTAAGCCGAATGAAATTTGCGGATTTGTAGCTATGAAGACTCTTTAACACCTGTGATAACCAAGAAATTGTCTATATTCCTTAGTTCATGCAATCGGATAAGGGCATCCCGTGATGGATTGAAGGGTTGGGGATCCTACGTCAGACTGATGGGTTGGATGTTGGCTTGTTGTTGGATATTTCGGCGATGTGGAGGCAATTCCTAAATGTGTCAGGCTACGGGTTGATTAGGACTCTGGAAGAGTGGTTGGACGGGCGGCCATGGGCGGAAGCCTTTTGGTACGGAAAGCTCTTGTCCTTCGGAAAGAGACTGGAATAATTGAGTTTCGGTTTGGCAGATGTCGGGCTTGAAGGTCTGATGCAAACAAAATCCTGCCAGCGAGATCCGTAGATATTCTAACATGCTTCGCTTGGCGTTTCGGCGTTTCGGCGGTACGGCTTCTAGCAGTTGAATAAAAAGGGAAGTGATTAGGCGTAGCAGTGTCGTGTATCCTAATTTTGGTGGCGATTAAACTGATCGAGAATATTACGATTCAATAAAAGCCTAGAAATACTCATAATTCATGCGTTTGGACGTTGCATATCTTGGTGTTGTTGGAACAAGTGACTGAACTAACGAAGCAGAGTAGATGGGAAGAATAAACTTGCCACACCTGAAAACACAAAGGATGAGGAGTTCAAGGAATTACATATCTGACTACAGGGAGTGATGGCGGTACAAGACAAAGGTCTGTTAAGGGTCAGATAATAATAGGAAGATGTCAGCATGGAATGTCTATGTACCGAAAATCAGATGAGACTTGAGGTGAGCAAGAAGGATTAGATACACTAACCGTGGCTGTTGATTTCAACATGCCTCTACTGCGTACATCCCATCACGAAGCATGGTGGTTGACATTGGGATTCGGAGACGGGCTATGTGTTTAATCGGAGTCAGCAAGGGCCATGAAGCGGCTTTGCGAGAGCAACAGGGGAATTCAGTAAATTTGCTGGCGCTCGTGTCCGAGCCGACGCAACGAGGGGCAATATACAAACTCATTTAAGCTATAGATGAGAGGGTCTGTGGCGGCTCGGCGCGTCACATCTTGATGACTTTGGCAGATCTCGCAGATGCTAGCCAATGGTTGGCAACCGGGATGCCTGTTTTGATGGGTCCGTGGCTGAAACGCTTGTAAACGAGAGTGGGAGAAGGAATATGTGCTGATTGCATGTTGGGCTGATAGCCCTTGGTCTCCACGAGAATTGAGAAGACAAGGGGAGCCAATTCATGCACCTTCTGCCGTCATTACTGCACACGCCGACCTCTGGCTGTGCTGCTTGTGCCATTAGCCGAATGGCGGCGCCTTGTCTGCCAGGTACCCGCGATGGACGAGCCCTATGTCGGGGGCTTTGTTTGAGCCACGGGCGATCGGCGCAGGGACGATTCTTATTTTGGCCCTGCGTGCCGTAGGAAGGAAACGAGATTTGTTCCTTTTCGCTGATGCGAGAAACAAATTAACATTTTCGATCGGCAGTGCAAGAGAGGCAACAAGTGACGGAGATAGATCCACTCGGGCGCATTTCACTGGCTGACTGTGCTGCGGTTCCTGATCCACCTGCAGCTTGATCCCTAATCAAAACATGGGTAACTATGGCCTGGAATGGCTGGAAATGGACTGGGTAGCGCACGCTAGGGCAGACTAGCCTGTTCCTTGATACCACCCGCTGAAATTGCGGCGCTAGGGGGCTGACCCTCTTGGCGGGACACAGCGCAATCAGCCTGTGACTTTTCTATACCCTCCCCCAGGTCCCCTCACTCTTTTGCTTTCTTGCTCACCACAAAGACTTCAGTTCTTTAAACGCTCGTTTCGTCTTTCGTAGACATTTTCTCTCCTTAAACCAACCTAAGTCACTCCTTCTGGGAATCTCTGGCACTTTCGCGGAATTGATTTCTGCTTGTCTTTGCTCTTCAGCACTGCAATTATCACATCGACACGACCCGCATCACGAATTTCCAGATACCGAAACCTTATCTGATACCCTAGGATCAAGGAATACCCAACCACGACAATGCAGTTCTCAAAGCTCTCCGTCGTCTTCTTCGCGGCTCTTGCCTCCGCTTCCAATGGCCATTTCCATGGCCGTCATCACCACTTTGGCCGCCGTCAATATGGCAATGAGACTGGTATCTCCGGCCCTCAGATGACCATCTCCACCATCTACGAAACTCAGACCTTCACCATTACCAGTTGCGCTCCTACTGTTACCGACTGCCCAGCCGAGTCCACCCAGCTTGTTACCAGCGTTGTCGCTGTTTCAACTACGGTTTGCCCCGTCACCGAAGCTGGAGGCTACGCTGCGTCGACTCCACCATCCTCGATTGTTGCCCCAATCAGCACTGGTGTCTACTCGTCTGAGGGTACTGTCGCTGCCAGCGCCCCGGCTGAATCCGTGGTTACCAAGGTTACCAATACCACCCTTACCTATACTCTTGGCTCTGGCTCGTCTACCACCATTGTAACCACGACTATCCAGCACACCTCGACTGAGACTATCACCAAGGTGAAAATTGCAGCGCCAGCAATTTTGAATACCTTGCTAATTTGTAATCTTAGACTGTCTACATGACCAGGCCTGCCGGTGGTGCTGGTGGTTATGGTGCTTCTTCCGTGAATGCCGAGGCCGTTGCTACTCCCACCGCTACAACCACTATTAGCTCCACCTCAACTTTCACCAAGACCGTGACTGTCTATGCTGTGCCCTCTGAATCTAGCTCTGTGGTCGCTGCTGCTACTACGGGAATCAACGAATGTGCTGCACCAGTCACTGTTACTATTACTGCTCAGGAGACCGTCACAGTGGTAAATAAATTGTGCGCAAAATTAATATATGCTGCTAACGTTCTTACAGACTGCTGAATCGGAGAGCTATGCTGCTGTTTCGACTTCTACTGTTTCAACTCCAGCAAGCGGTGTCACCACTCCGTCAAGTTCCATCGTACTCCCTATCGGGTCCAGTAGTCCTGCTTTCTACCCAACCGGCACTCCCTATGGCAACTTCACCCTGCCAAGCGCTGTATCCAAGGTCCAGCCGTCTGGCTTCATGACCATAAAGCACCCATCAGGCACTGGCCCAGCTCCTTATGTCCCTCCTAAGCCCACTGGCGGCTACTAAATGGTTGTCTTCACTGGGGAGCGCACGGGGAGTGCCGGATCTAGGGATGCAGCTAGATACCAGCACCCCGCCTTTTCTTTCGTAAGCCCTTATTTTATAGAAAGCCAGGGTTCCCATTTCTGCATATATTCTCCCACACTTGTGTGAACTTTTGTTTTTATTTTCTTTTGTCGCGCGGCACGGGCATCTCCATGGACTGGAGCGGTGGGACAGGGTCCGTTGGTGTTCGTACGGGCTACGAGAGGTACCTTTTTCCTGACAATCGAACCTTTCTTTTCTGTCTTCACAGACTTGTTCACGAGGGTTGTGTTGTTCCTGTGCGCAAAAGCGACCGATCGAGCACGCTACGCGTCACGAATTATTCCCATCAGGCATGGCGGCGGAGTACAGTTGGCTTTTTTCCCCTTGTCTTGTGTTAGCGGGAAAAAGAGCTGCAGGACTGCTGCGACTACGTTCTTCAAAGCGAGTTGTTGAAAGAAAAACTGAACTGTTGTATCTGACTGAATACGAAAAAAAAGCTAACCAATACGCTATGTCAGTACACAAACTCATTACCCTGGGAAATGGTGCATGTATCGAAGCCTCAATTTTCACCAATCCTCGAAGATTATTTTAGTTCCTGGCCGCTGTGCCTGATGGCTGGAATTTTTGTGAATTTTGTGTTTCTGTGCCTGCATTCGTGTTTCTATTCTCGTGTACCACAATGGATGTTTTCGATAGATATCTAGACACAGTGTTACTATGCGGCCCGGAGCTGCCTTGCGTATATTAAATTAAATCCCTCCTTTCCCGTGATGTGAATGCTGCGGAAGCTGCAACGCACGCTCATATCCAATATTCCGGAGATATGATTAGTGGTTGAAGAGTTTCTGCTGCTCGAAATGTTCATCTTTTATGTTTAGTAATTTATACTTAATAGAGCTTATCTGCTTCACATTTTTTCCTGCTTACTCCGGAGTCTCCACGCCTTAGTTTCCCATCCTTACGGCATGCGGCCAACGGCGGGAAAGCTTGGCGTGAAACGACGTGATACTCTATCTCAATCCTATCCTCGCGTTCGCATTTAATAGGACGGCGGGACACATCTACGACCGATATGTTATCATGATTCTACTATGATATTCAGGCGACGATGTTAGAACTTCATCACGCGACGTTTGTATCACCTCCGGCATATTTGGTGGCCTTGTATTTTTGAAGTCCGAACACAACTGTATTATGTTTAATTTTGTTCACTCGCAGAGTACAACAGCAGTATTTCCTAGACAGTAATCTATACGCCGCATTGACATAATTATATTACCAATACTTAGTACCAACGCTGTTTGGACAATATTTAACTTTAGTCTACAAACCATACACTGTCTTATATGTTCTGGTTCTCAGTGCTGCAGACCCCGCACGGTCAGTTAAAAAGAGAAAATTAAGTATATATTCTGTCAGACCGATGACCGGTCTGGTGAAAAAAATATATAAGATGCTCTATGAGGAGGAATCTAAGGGGCTTGATGGCCCATGCACTGTCACGTGCACTGTCACGTGCACATCGCGGAGGTCAAAGAGGCTGCCCAAGTACCCCCCTACCAACATATTCTATTTGAGAAGAAGCCACACAACGCTGACTATCCGATGCGCCAGGATTGAATGACATGCAGGACATCGATCAAACCACCCCCAAAAGCTCCACATCAAATTGCAATCACAGTTATTGGATTGGTCAGGCGGTATTCATCAAGCATTCGGCATGTAAGTCTATCGCTACCCCGAGATCGTCAAGCTGGCTCAAGATTAGCGTGGTTCTGGAATAGTACCTAGACTTCCATTATCCGCGACCACACCCTCGCTTACCTTATTCCTACCCAGCTTCCCTCTAATATCACCTTCCTATCACGACTATGGCTAGCTGCCGAAGTATCGACGTGAAGTGATACCGAATAATCCAAATGTTAATGCTCATCAGCCATACTGCACCTGTATTCGCTGCCGCAAACGCGACCGCCAGAACCATATACAGAGTGGATTACGTGGGATGATAACCGCGGAATACATGGCGGAGATCCGCATTGCAACTGTGGAGTGGTGAGCCGACAGGATCGGGCTGGTATCTCCAGCTCTATGCCCAGGATGGGCTTCTAGACATGTGTTGCTGGATCTTGCGATTATTATTCCGAGGCAGACACTTAAGGAGGCTAAAATCAACGCATATGCGCGGACTTAAAGGCGTTACTGTGTCCCATCAGCAAGCGCGTTTAGCATACAAGACACTGCTCACTGATGCTTAAAAGGAGGTCCTGCTACAGCATATCAACAATCTAATAGATTAAGGCATGCCTCCTACAGTCCAAATCCTACAAACATCAGAGATGGTAAAGGAGCTAATCTCCATACAAAAACTGAGGCACATACCTTACACATTAACCTCTCCATCTGCGTCAGCATCCCCACCATCGCCAAACCCGTTACCCTCCCACCCGCCTTCCTACTCACGCCATGAGTCATCCCCACCTTTACAATACTATCCTCTTCTGCTTTAGCCCTTGCTGCGAAGAACGGATGACTGGCTTTCAATGCTCTCCCTTGGCACACGTATCCCATAGGTGTATTCACGAAATCCTGCCCCTTGCGCCTGACAGCGAGCCACTCCTGCAGGAAGGTCAACGGTTTGGCGGTGAAGCTTTGTCCGTGGCTCCTTCCAACACCATTAGCTACTTTCGCGCTGATTTTGCCGCTACCACCGTTTTCGCCGCCTTCGTCGTTAGCGGGGTCGTCAACACCATCGACTGAGGACACTGGCGGGGCGACAATAAGATCTTCCTGCTTGGCGATTACACCATCATCCGCGTTCATAGAGCAGAGGTACTTTCTTAACTCGGCATACTCCTCAAACTCGAAGTACAAACGGCCAGTAAAGATGCCAAGTTCGATCGTAAGTGCAATTCTTGAGCTAGCCTGAGCCGCCTTGAATAGGCCTGAGCAGTACCGGGCCCTGAGCAGCTCATGTGGCCCAAAACTGGGACCCTATATTATCAGCGAGGCCCCAGTTCTGGGGTCGTACATCCCTGTTCAGAAGGCCCAATTCTGGACCCCCAAGGCTAGGATGGCCCAGTTTCCGGACCCTCTCAGGCTCGGGTATACTTGCCCCTTGATCTAACACTTCTAACTGCAGGGCTGCCAATTGTGGATATGCTAGGTTCTTCTAGGGTTCGTTCGGTTGCAAATTGCCTCCGTTACAGAATCTGTTCAATCTGTGCGTATTTTAGCGTCGCCCATTTTATAATTAGTGGCGGCTACTACCGTGGTTCAGTTGAATCTGTAATTGAGTCGATCGTTTGGTGGGCCTCCGTTTGAGGCTCTAGATTTGGCTTCGCACAATGCGTGATTGATTTTGGTGAGCGATTCGAGTAACCCCCTCTGCCACTAAGCCTCTATCGCGACTCCCTGCCTTGGTGTAGTAATGGAGCCTCCTCCTTAACCAACGCCCTCTCGTCCGTTAACGTTTTCTACACCTTCGCCAACCTCCCGTACGAGCCGCAGCAGAGTTACCGCGACGCCTGCGACGCCCGCGACGCCCATAGGGCACAGGAGGGCGCGTCTAAGATAGACAGGTGAGATGGAGGAGGCGATGTTAGAGGGCCTTGTTGAGGCCTTTAATAAAGGATATTGCGTAGATATAGCTCTTATAAAGCTAACGGCTGGAAGATTACTCTAACTCGTATAATTGCTATTGTCTAGTAGCTCCTTACTGTTAAGCAAATTAAGAGCAAGCATGATAATTAGAAGAGGGATTAGAAGGTATAGATAGATCTTTATAGCTTCTCTAGCTGGGGGTAGAACAAAGCTAAAGGCGTACCTATTGCTAGTAAGGAAGTTATAAAGGCCTACTTTAAAGCCTATCCTAAAGCTAAAAAGTTTTATAATATACTACCTAACTTCCCAAATTTACTGCAGGAGCTATTTAAGGGAGTCCTAGCAACAGGCAGTTATATAAGGTTAATTAATAATGTAATTAAGAGCTATATAGATTCTAAGCTTTTCTTAATAGTAGCCTTATAGGCGCTAGATTTGGTAAATAAGGAAGCTAAGGATAAGAAAGATAAGGAGGAAGTAGATAAGGCCTTTAAGTTAGAGTTAGCTCGCAGCTCTATTAAAGACCGTTAATTAAGCTTACTTTTAGCTAAGCGCTTTAGTCCTTTTAGTATACTTAAATCCTCCTTAATACTAAGCCGGCCTTTTTTACTAGCTATATGGAAACGGGCTTTTAATTAGGCTGCTAGAGAAGTTAAATCTAATATAAAGCGCTAATAAGGAAGACGGCAAGTTATTGTCACGGGACACCCCCATAATACCTTGCATACGTCCACCTGTTTCCACCAACTTAGCAATTAAAGACCAACC
>Ga0307515_10001803_pt1 | contig 47794 bp, 63 predicted proteins | sample 17_EM_MG_FD_194513 | JGI IMG/M metagenome (GOLD analysis project Ga0307515, IMG submission 194513) | Populus trichocarpa ectomycorrhiza microbial communities from riparian zone in the Pacific Northwest, United States - 17_EM | ecosystem: Host-associated > Plants > Roots > Unclassified | place... | reverse complement strand
GGAATCCATACGGTCCGGGTCCCGGTAATACTGTGCCTGTATCAAAGATACTTAATTCGCGAATGGGCCGGAGCACAAAAAGAATGAAAGGCGAACCTGCACTATGTTGGTTTGCGCCCAGCGGCTATAGACGCTAGACCTTGCTGCGCGGCGTGCCGCCTGACACACAAGGTCCCAAGGTCTACAAGCAGGGATGTCTGAAACGCCTACGGTCCACTTAAGTTAGAATTCAGATCCAGGCTCCAACGAACCACATACCCATATGCTGCGATCCAAACGTGACGAGGTTGTGTACCGGGGGAGTGTTATACCGCTCAACATACGCGCGAAGGAACTGTCCACCCTGCGAGAATCCAATTGCGTCGAAACCATCCTTGAGTTCCGTGATGTTTGCAATCTGTTCGGCGACAAAGTCGATTTGTTCGTTCACGTTTCCGTACTGCGGAGCGTCGGTGAGTGAATCGCGGGGGTCAGCGAGCCGGTGTACAACGTACAAAGCCGGCTCTGCGGTCCTGTTCCTGGTCCTCCTCAATGTACACCGAATGAATGAAGATTCCGGGGTGGATCTCCGCGATTTGTTCGCCGAACTCGACCATTCCGGGCGAAGCATGAGAGTCTCCTGAACCGCGTTCGGTTAAACTTGAAGCTAGCTGCACATGACGAACGCACGCACCCATGCCGTGCCATATTACCAGAGGTCGAGGCGTAGAGATGCTCACGGCAGCTCCCAGGATAGATGGCGCCGCAGCCAACGCGAGGAGAAAGAGGTTCAGATGCCCCATCGTTGTTCTGAAGACAAATTCGTTTGGTTCCGTGCCTTCCGCAGTCAAAACATGTAGACCTGTTTCCGTTTGTACAACCGTGACACCAATGTGAATATTTTGGTTACAAACACCCACTGGCAGTCTTATCAACAGTCCGCCTGAGAAAACCGAAGAAAGGCGAGGGGCGGAGCTCGGGTGGTGCCAAGGTAGACACGTGAGGGTGATCAGGCGCACCAGCAGCCCTTCCACGTATACACCGTACAGACTTTTCAATAATCTCCTCAACCCACCCGTTCACTTCGGCAAATCTCCCTCTTTTGTTCATCCCCCTACCCCGGCTCCCTACGGCGCTGGTATACAGTCATGGCGAAGGGTTTTCTGGCCAACCTCAAGGGCGTTGATGCCTTCGGAAAGGTGCACTGAACATGTCCCCATCCCTGTCGGTCAGTTACTCAAGCTTGGGACTCATAGACGTCGGAAGATGTGAAGATTAAGACCAAAACCGGGGCATTTTGTACGTGTCCTCGGAATCCTTGCAAATTCCGCTCGACTTAACCATGAATGTCCACCAGTGACCCTAATTTCTGCTGCCATCATCTTCACCTTTACAACCGTAGAGTTCTTCGACTACAGGAGAGTCGGAATGGACACCTCCATCGTCGTCGACAAAAGCAGAGGTCAAGCTCTGACCGTCTGGTTAAACGTCACCTTCCCTCGTGTCCCATGTTACCGTACGTTCGATCGAGACCTCGGATATCAACTAAAATTAAAACACCTTCCTTAGTCCTCAGTTTGGACGTCATGGATGTTAGCGGGGAAGTCCAACGCGATATCACCCACCAGATTGTGAAAGTTCGCCTCGACCAAAACGGAGTCCAAATCCCCGACTCGCAATCTGCGGATCCTCGCAATGAGCTTGACAGGCTCAATGAACAACGCTCCTCTGACTACTGTGGTTCTTGTTATGGTGGTTTGGCCAAGGACGCGAACGGCTGCTGTAACACTTGTGATGACGTCCGCCAGGCATACATCAACCGAGGTTGGAGCTTCCACGCCCCCGAGTCGATCACTCAGGTTGGTACATTTTCCTGCGCACATTCTCTGTGAACGTCGGATTTAATCGGACAAACCAGTGTGTCGAAGAAGGTTGGGCAGACAAGCTGAAGGATCAATCCCACGAGGGTTGCAACATCTCTGGTCGTCTCCGTGTCAACAAGGTCGCCGGCAACATTCATCTCTCCCCTGGTCGTTCCTTCCAAGCGTCCAACTACCAAAACGTTTACGAATTGGTCCCGTACTTGAAGGAAGAGGGTATCCGACATGACTTCAGTCACAGCATCCACCATCTGAAGTTTACCGCGGACGATGAATACGACGAACGCAAATCCGTCATGACGAAGACCCTGATGGCTAAGATGGGAGTCGCTGATCATCCTTTGGATAACACCGACTGGGTGGTACGTTCTCTGACCAATTGTGAGCTCTCATTTCGTACTGAGTGGTTGTTTTTTAGACCACGGAGAACGACTTCATGTTCCAATACTTCCTCAAGGTTGTCTCTACCCAGTTCAGGACGCTCAGTGAATGGGTCATCAACACCCACCAGTACAGCACCACCCAATTCGGGCGTGACCTCGCAAAGGGTAACAGCGAGAACAACCAACTAGGCCTCCAAGTCTCGCACGGTGCGAGCGGCGTTCCTGGCGTCTTCCTCAACTATGACATCTCCCCCATTTTGGTTGTGCACTCGGAGACGAGACAGTCTTTTGCGCACTTCCTTACCTCGTGAGTTGGATTGACGAACACCCTATCAAAGTCCTCATAATCCCACCATCCAGGACTTGCGCCATCGTCGGGGGCGTTCTCACTGTTGCATCTATCATCGACAGCGTCTTGTTTGCAGCGAACAGAGCTTTGAAGAACGGCGGCCACGTTGGTGGAAAACTTTTGTAAACTTCACACGTATCATCTGTCTGGACATACTTCACGCGCATGGTATATCTGACTCCCCCGTGAAACCTCGAATTTTTGTTCCAGTCATGCCGACCGGTTTACCTTAATACACTCACAGGCCTGCATCATCCTCATCATCTGACCTCTGTTCTCGTCCTCTTTATGTATCTGCTCCGGTTTTTCCCTGTTGTGTCCAATCTGAGTTCTTGATTCGCGTACCACGGTGGTGAGGAAAGAGAGCCCTACTCGGGCGTCTGTGAAATGCTGTGATCAGGATCAGACGGAAGCAATTCAGCCGCCCCATCCTAAAGCCCTCACATAATAAAGTATACAATTGCTTCGCCCTTTGATTTGAGTCCGTCATCTCCGTCCGCCTGCGTTCCCACCTCCGTCGCCGTCTCATCGATGGCTGCACCGGATCCGTGGAAGAAAGATGTCGATGAACTCAAGCAGGAGATCAAGGATCTGAGAACGGTGATTGGGTCGCTCGTGGAGGGAATCGAGGTCTTGAAAAAGGTGAAGTTGGAAGGGGTGAGTGGCGTTTTCCTCCGGTCCCCTCCCCTATCGAGTCGGATCGCATTTGTCACTCCCGACCGGCCTTTCGTTTCGAAGTCCCGTTCACCATGCTGTCGATCCTCTTCGCGCCATCTTTCCCGATCACCGGTTTCGCCTTTCCATCGGATGATGAAGAATATTCTGACTTACTTCACCCCCTTCTGAACGTGGGCGTGGAATCTTTAGGCCGCCCCAGGGGCTCCCCTTTCGAAAGTCGAGGTGAAGAGGGAGCCGCTAGAGGCTCTGCTCGGGACTGACTTTGGGGAAGTCCTCGCTCCCGCTGAGACGGAAGACGCTCCAGATAATGAGTTTGCGGAGGTTACGCGCAATGAGCAGGAACAACTACGAGTAGATGGTGGACCGGGTGACGCTTCTCAAGGCACCAGAGATGCTGACGAACAAATCGCGTGTGTGGTAAGTGTACTATTCGTCCGACCGACTGAGTGCTGAAATTTCTGGCTTTAGCCTTCGCGACGGCAGACCACAGAGGAGCCTGTATGGGCTACGCCTTCTTGTGAGGAGGTCTTCGTGAGTAATACGTGTGGTTCTTCACGGACGGATTAACAAGAACCGAACGTGTAGTTCAGAGTAAATCCGGAATACGTTCAGCGGATTGCCGCAACGAATGGAGTCGTCGCACCGCCCGTACAAGTTCCTACCCCTCCACCTCAGCCTCGTGAGGAGACCCCACCACCGCCCCCTCGTCCACCTCCACCGCCGCCCGCCACACGTCCCACAAAAGCGATCGGCATCATACCTGCATCACAAGCCAAAAGAAAGCACGACTTCGAGCTCATCATCGAAATACCCGCCAAGAGGTTCAAGGCCTCTCACTACCCCACGCCGACCTCCTCTTCGAGTGGTTCTGTGGCTTCCTCGAGTCGCACTACTTTAGATACGGGCCCGGTCGTGGTGGCTGCACACCCGCTGTCGAAGCCGACCCGGTACCTCAAGAATACAACCATCCGTAAAGTTTCAGGTACTACGTTTACGCCGGACATTGATCCAGAGATTCGCAATGTTGTCGTCACGCGGGAGTTCCTGCGGTCCCAGTTTGGCGCACACCCGTACCATATATTTTCCCAACCTCCGGTGGATAAGGTTCATAAGCATGGATATGATCATTTCGCTTTCATACATGGGGTGAGACATTGTTCTTTTTGTATTTCTGAGCTTGGCTGAAACGTGTTCGTTTGCTCAGGATGCCACCCCTCAAGCACCTTCCGCCCCTGGACGACCCGGTCTCGTCACCCTCTTTGATGAAAGACCGTGGCCGGTGTACAGACGTTATCGAATATTCGTGCGTATCCAAGTGTTACCTGCGAGGTGGCAGTATATGGGGATGTACAAAGCGACGAAACTTTCCGCCTGGACTCCCGAGGAGATAAAAAGCCAGCGAGTCGCGGTACGTCGCCTTCCCCCCATGCGAAGCATTGCGTTCTGGTTATGGGACTGAGCGGTTCGTGGGGTTAGGTTAGGTGGTACTGGTCGGTTTTGGTTAGGGAATCAAGGTGGGCGCTCCCCATACTTGCCCGGATAACGCTGCGGGAGGAATTTGGTCGCGAACCAACGACCGACGAGATTGATGACCAAGTACAAAAACTCAAGAAGAGATCCGTTCCGTTACCCTCCCTGCATACCATCATGGGGGCGTTTGAGAGAGGAGAGGAGGTACGTCCGGTTTAATCATCGTATTGGTTATCCGGGCCATCGACTGGTTTGTCCTACAGAAATTGTACCCGTGGAAACTTGATTGCGAAGACTACGAAAATAATTTACAATGGGAGATTGCTCTCACATTCCCCAGTTTCGAGGAAGGCAAAGCGAATAAATCGAATGCATCGGCGGACGCTTGATAGTGTGTGGGTGGAATTGGATTTCGAGGGGGGCCGTTCATTTTATATACACTTGCGTGTATGACACCAGGAATGTGAATGTACTATTAGATTCAAATTCAAAGAGTTCCGTGAAGCGTTTGCGCTATGCAGGATGCACCACGGACCACCCGCTACCGCCCGAACTGAATCGTCGTTTGAATCAAAGATGAGAAATGAGCTACATAAAATAATCATCCTGGAAACCCGCCCAGGTCTACATCTACGCCACGACACGTACGGATCCATCGTGAGCATGTAAAAGGAAAAAAACAAAAACAAAGATCGACTCAAAAACATATCATAAAAGAGGAAATCCGTCCATCTCCACCTGAATGATGCTACTCACACTCCCGTCATCATCCGTAAAATCGTCCTCGTCCGAGCCCTCAAAATACTCAACCCCCTCGACGTTCTCCCGCAACCACCAATCATCAACCTCATTGAGCTCAGTCCCAAAATCGATAAACAGCTTCTTCAACGGCAACCCGGCCTTGATCCTCGCGTCCACGATCTGACGAAGGATATTGCCACAAGAACCCTTCACCTTCATCGAGTGCAGTGCTGGCAAGAGCTGGTGTACTGGTGTGGTGACTGTCTGAGCCCTCGTCGGAACGAGAACCTGCCAAAACGGTCCATCCAGGCTGTTGAAGTCGAGATCGATCGTCTCCACGTTCACCAACGTGGCGTAAAGCTCTGCGATGGCCTTCGGAGTACAAGGTAGCTGTATGATCTTGAGCTCCTTCAGGTTCACGAGCCTTGACTCCTTTGACGAGCCTCCCTGCCACCTCGGTGGACCGATAAGATAGTTTTGGACGAATTCGGTGTACTCGAAGTCTTCGAGGTCGATTTCCAGGTTATGCAGGGCAGGCATGGAGACGCGATTGAAGAAGGCAGCGAGGTCCTCCGGGCTTTGGTACGAGAGCTTCAACCCGTAAAGTCTTGGAAGGACCATGAACTCGTCCAACGCATGGGGCTGAGTGGTGAAGGTAGCTGGAACGTGGGGGTCATGGTAATGATCATCTTGAGGCGGTGGGGGCAGGAATGCTGGCCAGTCGTGAGGGAGCCCGAACGGCCCCGACATGCACAAGTCAAGGGCTCGAAGTCCCGGCGATGAGCGCAGGATGGTGAAAAAATCGTCAAATGATGGTCGAACGTCCTGAGAGAGGTACGCCAATTCGAGGCACTGAAGGTTCTTGAGGAAAGTCGTGTTGTGCCAATCGATGTGCACACCGTAGAGCGAGACATATTGAAGTTTTGGGGCGCAATTGTCGAAGAGGACGAAAGGTGTTTTGTAACTGGGGTGGGGGAAGAAGAGAGGGTCAGGTTCGATTTCCTCTTCGAAGTGGTGCAACTCCAGATATTCGAGTAACGAAGCAGGAGGGGTATCACAGAGTCGGGTCAAGGCGGTGTGGAAGTAGAGATAGCTCTCCGCAACCAGTTTGAACTTCCGCCACCGACTGGTGTGGGGGAGTAGAAGATCCATGATGTCTTGGAGTTGGGTATTTGCCGTCGGTGACTGATAGTCCGATTGCCCGGAGTAAACAGATTCATCATCCGCGTCCCACTCATTGACGTCGATGGATATTGACAGTGGATACCCCTTGGATCGTGACAAATATGTCGAAGCCCTGCGACGGGACGGGGCGGCGTGTCTACCAGTCTCCAAGTCGATGTCGCTCCATAAAGCGGGTGTCTCGAGCGCAACCTCTCGCCAGTGCTTGCAAACATGCGAAACAGTTACTTGGAAGCTCTCGTCGACGAGGACGGAATCTACCGAAAGGTCGTCGTTATCCGAGGCTTCGTCGGGTTCGGAGTCCTCATCTTCCCAGTCACTGTTGTCTTGATCGCCTTCGACCACGGGAATTAGTTCTGGTGGGGGTGCCTCGTCAAGGCCGCGATCGTTTGGCGCGGGGTGTGTGAGGGGGACATCGCACACATGTACTGATTCGTCGCCCGCGTGATCGATATCAGATCCTGGGTCTGCGATGTACGGAGAGGGTTCGGGGTCGAGGTCCATTTGTTGTCCAAGAACGAAGATGGATGAGAGGATCTCGGGAGGCAGGGAATTGATCGGACACCCTTCTGTGGGGGGTTTTGGGACATGCAGGGATGGCTTCCTCTTGGGATATTTCCAGCCATCGTTCACGGCTTCGATATCCGCTATGTTCCTCCGATAAAACTGGTTTAAGCCCGTTTGGATGATCCTTGAAATTGATGAAAGTGGTGGGATCATGAGCCCTGGTTCCTGACCTGTGGATTTTGTTGGCTTTAACCCGTAAAGCGGCAAAAAAAAAGACGCGTAAGGAAGGCGTACCTATGTCGGTACGGTGATAGCGAAAATGAGACGGTTGTTGGCGGACGGAAAGACAGGACGACCGAAGCACGTGATCATCATCCGCTTTGAACCGCACCGACGGGCCGCAATCGGTTTGCCCTCCGCTCTCTCACTTTCTTTGCTTGAAGTCCACATCCTAGATGCGATATGATGCACTCATCTCCACCGGTTAACTCTCAGCATTGCCGTTAGCGTCGCCGGCCTTTGGCCGCGTCTTATCAGGATCCAAAACCATCCTGACTTACGACATCCCGCTTCCTGCCGTTGTGTTGTTATGTTGGTGCCAAACCCTGTGCGTATCATTATCACCACCTGCGACTACGGAACTTCTCTTATGTATCCTGCACCATGGAAACCCATATGACCACAGCCTTGACCTCGGGCTTGACGTCAGATAGAAATTGACCGAAGTGATCTTTGCCATCGACGGTAAGCTTGCTCACCCACTCGATCATTGCATGTTCCGTGTGCTTATCGCCATGCGTCATCGACCGCAGCCAGTGCTTTGGATGAAACCTGAAGCCTTCTGAATGGCTTATGTTACGCATCTGCATCAGACTTTGCAGTGAAGCGAATATCCTCGATGCAACAAGGTTTGTTTGGTTCACTGTTTGTTCCAATTGTCCATAAAAGGAAACCGCTTTGGGAACGCGTAAGCCCCTCGAGCATTCCTGCCCATTCTCCATCCCCCATAAAATATCCCATGCCCCGCATTACTTTCTCTCCTCCCTCCCCACCATCGCCGACAGAAATGGATCGAGACCTCGAAGTCGAAGTCGTCCCAAAGGTTATCAAACACTCCATCTGGTTCTTGGACGGGAACATCATCCTCCAGACCACCAGCCCATCTGAGGACGAAATCCACTTATTCCGATGCCACAAATCCGTCCTTTCCAAGCACTCGATCGTTTTTGCGGATATGTTCGAGGTGGAGAGCTACGTTTGCGTTAGGAGGAGCGAAGAGTATGAAGGCGTGCCTGTGATATCGATTCCTGACGCCTCTGCAGATGTCGATGCATTGCTTAACATGTTGTATGACCCTCTGTAAGTCATTCTTTCCTCGTCATGGACCATTGAACTGTGCGGCGAACGAAGATCCTCTAACTCGATATGGTTCTCTTCACAGGAAAATGCCGTATAAGAAGCATCATCCCGAAACTATCTCTACGATCCAAGGGCCACTTAAGCTTGCTACAAAGTACAAAATGAGCCAGCTCAGGCAGCGGTTCGTCACTATGCTTCGGGTGGACTGGCCCTCCGAACTCTCGAAATACGACCAACGACGCGTAGACATGAGCAATCCCTCGTGGCATCAGTCGGGCGATCGTGATGGGGCCTGGCCCCAACTGTGCTCCGATCCGGGTATGACTTCCTACTTCCTCGTACATCGTACTTCGACCAATTCCCCTCCTGTAGCTCGTGTGATATGTCTCGCGAAGGACTGCGACGTGCAGTCGGTTCTCCCCGTTGCCTACTACGAATTGGGAACCGCATACAACCCCATCCGCCTCGATCCTGAATATGGTGTCTTCGACCGTCCTATAGCCCGAAATATGCTCACTGCTGGAGACTGGGAGGTCCTGATGCGTGGCCGTGACTTCATTCAATTCCGACTATCCAAATTCATCAAGGACGTGCTCTCCGTCCAACCACCCAAACGCTCTGATGGCAGATTCAACTGTCACCATAGCGTCAACAAAAAGTTGGAAGCTTGGGGATGCGAGCACACCGCTAGGGACTGGTGGTTCGCTCACTCGTATGAGGCCCTCACGGACATCAACACCTTTCGCGACTCGTTGGCTTTCCTCAAGGGTCTGTCAGATCAGATTGCCAAATTGGAGTTATGCCCGACCTGTAAGGTGTGGATGCAGAAGCTGATGTTGCTGGAGAGGCAGAGGATTTGGGATAGCCTTGGCGAGTTTTACGGGATCAAAGGTGATGAAGGGCCTTGTTCTTCTGCAACCACTCACGCATGAAGGTGATGACGACCTTTCTTCTCCCCTTGTTGAAAGTGTAATTATAGCCACCCATGCATGATTGCTTGATCACACACAGGACTCTCCTAACTTGCTTACATTCCTGTCACTTTCCTCTGCGTGTCGGTGTTTTGTTGTCCGCTTTGCACATGGTAATCGCATTGTTGTCCTTGGTCTCCACCGACTTACTTGGGTGCGTTGTTGCGTATGGTACGGTTTAATCGATGATTTCCGCGTCGACATCATCATCCTCAGCTCTCATCGCCTCACGCCTAGCATGCTCCTTCACCTTCCTCTCCAGCGCTTTATCCTCCCTCAAATCCGCTAGAGTGACCCTTTGGTTGCACCCTGCCGCGGGGCACATTTTGACACCGCGAGATAGGTATTCGCGGATTGCAGCGCCAGAGAAGGAGTGATTGCATACTTTCCTGTAATTTGTACAATGAAGATCGAGAGAGCTGCAGAAGACGAAGGAGGGTGCGTACGATGTCAATGGGTCTTGAAGAGGGGTGAGGGTTAGTGGGCACTTATAATCTTGAGTGACACCTCCGACTTCAATGTCGTCGTCGTCATCGCTCGCATCTCCGGGTTCTGAAAGGCGTCCGGAATCAACACTGATAGCCAGTGCCAAGAGGAACCGCTTACCTTTCTCGATAAATGTGGTCATCGGAGGCATAGCCTCGTCTTTGTGGTCAGCTTGCTGTGAAAGGAGTTAGGCCAAATTTGTCCAAAGGCGCAGTGGAAAGCAGGCTCACGAAGATAGCTTCTTTGAAATCTTTGTAGTCGTCATTCTTGAGGTACTTCTGTCGACTCGTCTTGGTTTTGTACTCTTCTTTCTTTTCCTCAAGACCCTCTTCGAACCGAGCGACCACATTTTCCTGATGTGATCGTTACTCGAACCCGGAGGTCACAAATCATGCAAGCACCACATACGATTTCCTCCCCTTTGGTAAGCCTCTCGTGCAACGACGAGAGGACATCCTTCTGCACGAAGTGGTATTGCTCGACATCCATGAGAGTCCTCATCATCAAGTCCAGTTCTCCGAGAGCCTAAACGTGGGGTCAGCTCCAATCTCAAAAGGGTCGCGAGGCGGACCGCCTGTACCTTATCCTGATTACTCCTCATAAATTCTGCAATGTTCCCTGCCAGCCTCTTGGTCATCTCCATCACATCCGGTTTGTACACATCCAACGTGACAGTAGTGTCCATTGCAAGCGAGTGGAGTTTTGCCAGCTGTTTCTGGGATAACGGCTGGTTCAGCAAAGCATCCCTATCGAACGGTTCGTCTGGGACGTCCCCAGTATCCAAATCCGCATCAATCACGACCTCGTCCCCATCCACAGGCGCAGCATGTTTCTTCTTGCTCCGCTTTTCCTTTCGAGGGCCTCGGCGTCGCGCGACGTCGTCCCCAGAATCCATCTCCACGTCCTCGACTCTGTTTCTTTGTGTCACTGGATCCTCGGAAATGTCCTCCGTAAGTTGGCGACGAGTCCGGCGTGAAGATGAGGCAACGGGAGCCATGGTGGGTCGTCAGGGAACGAAGCAAGTAGAAAAACGGATATAGATGCGGACTCGGTGAATGAGACGCGGTGATCATTACTGATCAGGCGCGTCGCGAATGATTCAGGGTAGGTCCACACGTGATACGATTGTCAATGGCAACTCGAGCTCGAGGTGAAACAGCACAAAGGACGACACAACCAACGAAAAGAAAAAAGAAATACGAAAGTCAATTACGAGTTTCGTATCTGGTCTACACCTTGCTTAACCTTCCCAAACAACGTCTTCATCCCATCCCTTATGCCATCTGCTTGCACTCCCACACCCATATCGCCACTTGTTCGGTAAACACCTGTGGTGTTACCCCCCAAGCTGACGTTTACGCCCCCAAGGTTGATATTGAGCGCCGGGAGATTGTTGGCTGGTACAGCTGGAGGGTCGTATACCGAGGGTGGGAAGGAAGCCGCGGCACATTTGATCATTTCAACAAAGCTGAAACAGCTCCCATTAGAATCGCGATCATAAGCTTTTAAAAAGCCGACCTTGAAGAGTTGTGTATGCAAGTGCCACCCAATAGGAGTCTGAGCCCCGCGTGAGTGCTCGTAGACCCTGTAGCACCGCTGGTGCCTAACAATGCCTCGTTCAGGAGTGCCACAGTCCTGGCTTCCTCAAAGGTCGCCCCACCGATGATAAAGATGATGACATCCTGCGGCCGCTGTAGCCCCGCGTTGATTCCGGCGCCGTCGAGGAATGGGCAGCTCGCCTCTCGCAATTTTCCTTTGAAGAGATTTTCCAGGGTCTGCGATAGGTGGGGAGCGTGCTGCATGTACACGTTCTCGATGCCCTGGAGCCCTTTCAGCGCTGACCTCCCCATTGCGAGAAGGCTGTCAGTCGAGAAGAGATCGTCCTGGCGTTGGTCTGACCCGGCAATGTTCATCAGTACGTATACGAGCTATGTGGTGCAATGAGCAAGATGATCCACAACCAGAGCGTGGTGGACGGACTTTAGCATCCTCTAGTTCGACACCATTCTTGAGTGCCAATTCGATCAGGGAGGCAATGTTGTTGGCCGCTTGTGTCTTCTGGTGCCGCAGTGCGTAAAGGCAGACAAGTCTCAGCTTGTTGAAAGGGGGGATTGTGGGGTCCGTGATCAGGTCCTGGACGGTCTTCAAATCTGCACCCTGACCACCACTCGCAAGGCCTTGTTCAACCTCTCCAACCGTCAGGAGTTTGTCCCGCCCCACCAGTCGGCTAAGTTCCCCAACAATCGCAACGTGTTTACTGACGTTTCCACCAAGTTTTCTGAACTCTGGGTACTCTTCGACGAACCGTTTCATGTCCTCGATGGATTGAATGTTTGATGGAGCGTGAGCTTGTGATTTAGATTGGTACATCTGAACGTATGTCTTGAGGTGCGTTCCTAGGTCGCCAAACGTCGCAAGGTGGTGTGCCTGGAAGAAAGAGTCTGTACTGGTCGACAGTGTGACCTCCTATGAGAGCTTTGAGGATATCTATCACGCCTAATTCATTGTCAGACACTCACCGCGAGTTCCGGTCGGATGTCTGGAACGAGACTGAGATTGACTCGACCGTTATTTATCCCAATCTGCTCGTGTACCATCGCTTGGTAGGTCCATTGCGAGAGTAACGGGGTTACGGGGTCGTTTCTTCGGTCGAGAATCAGAAGCAGAGGTGCAACCTGGGTCAGACGGAAGTCGAATAGAGAGGCTTCGGATTGTATCCTGTGCTAGGGGGCGCTCAGTACGTAGTTCGGGCACACGAGGTTCAACCAGACCTGAATCTCTACTCCCAGTTTCTTGGCCATCGGGCTCATGGATTCATAGCGAATCACAGGTTTTTTCTTGAGGCTAAGTAACACCGCAGTAATACCTTGGACGGCACGCTCCAGAGCTTTCGGGTCCCAAGTTATTGCCGAGGAGCCATATAAGGGTCGCTCTACGGTGGGCGAGTGCCCGACTGAGAAGAGGGACGGAAGAATTGGGATATAATCCGCGAAGTGTTCCTGATGGGGTTTCAGAAACGAGTCGGGTTATGAACTGTTGCGCCGCACCTGTACTTCTCTCACGACCTCGTACTCGTCGACATCTGCCAGTCGTTCAATCGCAGATTTGGTCAATATATTGCTAAAGTCTGTGTGGCGAGCGGTTTAGCACTGGTACAGAGAACGCAGGGAGACAACGTACTGACAGAGGTAATATTCTCCGTACTTTGGCTCTCTTAACTCGGCTGCCAACGCTTCTAAACTGTCTTCGCTTGGCTGGAGGAAGCACACACACTTCATGTGAGCCATCCGATCGCGTTTCTTGTTGTCAATTCGGTCTGTCAGGTAGACTTGGTGTGATAACAGAGTTGACTGAGTGGATGCCGAGGAGACTATTGGTGTCTACAAAACCCGCACGAAGTTAGTTCTTGCGCAGCGAGATGAGCGGCATGTCTCCACATACCGTATGCGCATCCAGGAGCAAGACCTTCATAGCCGAGGGCTCTGAGACCATCTTTGTGATGTACGTTTCGACAGCCTTGAACACGTCCATCGTGGCTGTCGTGTTCGCATAAGATTTGGGAGAAATAAACACTCGAACCCCCGAAGCTGTCGGAAACGAGGCGCACTTGGAGATCGACGTTTGCAGTCGGTTCACACGCCCGTTGGTTGTCAGCTTTGCGCGGCCTGCCCCCCCCCCTTCCTCTCCCACCGTTCATCGCCCCAATGTCCAAGTCCTCCATCCCAGACCACGCCACTGCAGCTGGAGACGTCGGCGGTGGTGACACCCAGCACTCTCACACCCAACCAGCTGCTCAACGCGCATCAACGCAACCATCCACCTCTGAACCCTCCAGTTCCAACGTGATGGATACTGCCCAGTCTCTTCGGGATGCTGCTCTGCGTACTCTCAAGGCGAAACGGAAAAGGTCTCCGGGTCATTCACAGAGCTTACCTACTGCTCCCAGTCGTATGAGACCAACAGCCAATATCGCTCTGCCGAGTATTCAACTAGACTATGGCAACAATGAGTCCACTACCACCCCACCTAAACCACCTGTGCACCCTACTAAGGCGACACCTACGTCTCAGCCACTACCTGTCGTCGACCCCACTTCCAGAGAAGAAGGCGAAATAAGTGACTCCGAAAGTACCCCGACCTTACCTGCGAAACCGCTGGATCCCCCTCTCAACCCGACAGCCAGGCCGTTCCAACCCTCCCGCCCCATTACTCCCGCGAAACCTCCAATCCCAGCGATGACGAGGGGCGTGAATGTCATGGCCGGGATGGCTGATATGAAAGCAGAACCCACATCCCCTATCATCGCCGTGGACGTCTCAGAACCCCGACCACCCGCTACCACTAGAAGTACTCCTGAAATCCCGGGTTTGTCTATGCCTCACTATGTGGTCGACAAAAATCATGTCAGACCTGGCCTCTCATGTTTGTTAACTTTTTACCATGTCCGCACCCTCTGCTTACATAGGCCAAAGTTACACAGGAACAATACGACATTTCGAAGAGAATTCTTCTCGAGTTACTCGGTTTGGGCGTACCACCGGAGTATCTTATCCAATGTGGCTTGAGCAGGGAGTTCATCTATTTTGCTTTCACTGAGCTCAGGTTGAGACTACCAGTGGGCTTTGATACTGCTGGAATCCCACAGTATTCTCCAGAGTTCCTCGAGTCGCTCTTAGAGTCCCGGAAGCCTGTGGAAAGGCTGGATCCAGTCAGCTCTGTGTCGGGTATGCAAGACCAGCCTGTTCAACGGGCAGACAATCGGGCAGACAATTCCTCCGGTTCGGCATCCATCGCCCCCATGGTGCCCGTTTCTAGTAACCCTAGTTTGCTCGACATCGAACAGCAACGTCGTCGTGAACTACTCGCTCGTAAGGCTGTCATAGCGTCACGGAAAGGCAAACAACCACAAACTCCAGTAACACGTACGCCCTCCCCCCAGTCTACCAACGCTTCCTCTGCCAATACGCCATTCAAAGACGTCGAGATGACACCTGCCGAGATCGCCCCAGCGGCGACCGTTGACGATTTCCTGAATAGCATTGGACCTAACCAGTCCACGATCGTCCACGAGCCCTCGGAATCCCCACCACCGCCGATAAAAGGTGAATCTGATGGGATGGATATTGATGAGATACCTGGTCTTGGTGGCATCTGGATCTCAGGGGAGTTGGATCCACCTGTTGTTGAACCTCCTCCAGCACCCGTCCCAACTAGCGCACAGTCCACGTCCACTCTACCCCCTAACACCCCTAATTCTGTCGGAACCCCAACAGGACCTCTTTCCAGTGGAGAATCGACCCCGTTACTCCCCGAGGACAATATGACCCCACAACGTCGAGGCGCTAAGCGACCTGTCGCCGCGGATTTCGTTGACGCGGAGAAATTTCATTCGCATCCATACCATCCATCGTTTTCGAATGGACAATCGCAATCGTACCTTTCGTACGCGAAGCGGAAAACAGGGGCGTTTGCCGGTATCACCAGCACACGTCGCTGCGTCATCGACTTGAGCGACAGTGAAGACGAGGAGTACTCTGAAGACGTGGACGCACCTCCTCAACCCAGGTCCCTCCCCCCAAGTCGGCATGGTTCGTTCAACTCACTCTTCACCGCAAATGGACCGTTCAGCACTGCGAACACCCCACCACCGACAGGGGGTAATTCGTTGTCTGGTGCGACCTTACTTGAGAAGGAGTTGGAGATCAAGAGGATGAGAGAGATGATTGCTCAGAAGGAACAAATGAGGCTTCGGAAGCTTGTGGGTGTACCTATGTGATATACCTTTGCGACGCTCACGGGGTGGTAATAGATTTCTGCGCGAAATACGCCAGGGCAGAGTCCGACACCGAACGTCCCCAATATTGCGACCCCTGAGACCGCCTCTTCTACACCCGTCCTCCAGGAGGAGGACATTTCACCTCCACCATGTTCTGATGATGTCGTTATGGAGGATGCCACGGCGATTGAGACACGTACGTTGCATTCTTTTCAGCTATCTGCCTCGAACCAACCTTATCAATAGCTCGCGTCATAGTGGAGGAAGTGGACGATGTACCGCCTCTGATCGTAACGAGTGATGACAAAGGCGAGTGTATTTCCAAGGACTATGTCGTGGCATGGGTACCCCCGTTCCCCCTTTGCCCCGCGTCACTGACCATCCCATCCGACCCCCCTCGATTGTTTACACGACAAACAGATATTACCCTAGAACTTCAGCAGCAAGAACCGGCAAGGACTTTTGCGCAATCTGGATTAAAGGATCGGCCCTGATGTGACATTCCTTCCTTTTCTGCCTCTCTTTTCCTTTTCTTTCTTCTCCTCTAGCCCATTGAACCACCTGAGCCGCATGCAATGCATGATGGTGCCGCTGGGTTCGGTGCACCCGTTCCGGAAGTCGACGACGTGGTTCCTGACCTCAATGCCGGTCCGTCGTCGGCTCAGGTGCGTAGATGATCCACTTGCTTGCTTGATGCGAGTCTCCCAGCCATTTTCCTTCCGCTAAGCTTTCTCTTCCATAGGAAAATGTGACGGAACCGGACCGGGAAGAGTTGGTGATGAACCTCGATGTGGGCTCAACCGACGATGTCAACAGTGAACAGATGGTCGCCTCTGGGTCTAGCGAGAGGTGGACTGCATACCAATCTCCGCTTCAGTCGTATCCTCTCTCTCGTTGGCACTCACACCTCACAGACCCGGGCGACGTTTCCCGCGCGTTCACGGCTGACAGCTCGAGTGGGGTTTCGATATTGACACCCTCTGGATCTTTTAGTAGCAATTCTGCCAGTGGCTCGGCGTCCGCTGATTCCAAGGATGCCACGATGGGCAACTTGCTGAGATCTTTGAAGACGGCCACACTTTTCAAGAGCCTCGATCCGGATAGACGGATCTGTCGATTTGAGATACCTGGCGGAGGAGTGTGTCGGGATGACAACTGTGAGGACTTACATATCGAGAGGGAGCTGGAAGGGTGGGAACCGAGCGGTGCGTCGAGAATTCCTTGAGATGGTGTTCTGCTCACCCTCTCCATGCTCACTTCTTACCCCGCCCGTTGATTTCTCCCCTTCCCCCGGTTCCCCTGTTTTCCCCTTGATTCAATGCCTCCTTTTTATTCGGGTTTTCCCTCTGCAGATGACGACACAGCCCAGTACCTATCGGAGGCGCTCGCGACGTCAAGTCAGGATCAACGGGAAAGAAGGATCGCAACGGACGTTAGGAACGCTTTGGAGGAAACTCGAACGAGGAAGGAAACGATGGAGTTGGGATTTGAAGATCGCGTCTCTGCGGCACTATCGATCCTCGGGGTTTCATAGGACACTGAGTGTATCGCTTCGGCCCCCTTCGCGAGCGCTTTTTTATCCCTTCCCTCTCGAGGGTTGTGGAACCGGGCGTGTGGTTGGGAAAGGTCAATCTCGAATGTTAAAAGAAAAGATAAAGAGCCTTCGGCGTGTTTTTGACACCGGCCACTAACTCCAGTCTCTTGCATTTCGTTTAGTCTGTTTTCTTGTCGCTTTCCTGTGGTGTTTTCTTTCTTCTTTCTTTTTTTTATTCGCTTGGATTTGTTTTCTCTGTCGGATGATCCTCTTAGATGTTTTCGAAAAAAAATCTGTTTGAACATCTTTTTTGTATGTCCGAGTGGAAAGCGGAGCGATCCCGTTGGCCCGAGGGAATATTTCGTGAGAAAAGGCTCCGGCGGCTGGTGGGACAATCCTGTTTCTCGCTCCGCTTCCACTTGCAAGTTATTAACGGACGACGGACGGACAGACTCTCCCTTAACCTCGATTTTACCTCCCACTGAGTTGCACATGACACAAGGCATCCCCCCCGATCCCCCCTATCTCTGACGTACTGGGCGCGTTCACGTGGCCTCGGGCGTGGCAATTCTCCCCCCGGAGTTGCCGAAACTGAATGACGAGCATCCCTTTCAAACCGCGCACAGGATCTTCCTTGCAGTGAAGGGTTTGAAACAGACTCAACAGGGGGGGGCACCAATGCGAACCGGGCGCACGGGCCATACAGCCACCGGGCCACGGGACACCGCCGCTGTTGATATCGCCATATGAAACAGGCCAAGGGGTGTGACGGTTCCGAGAGACACAACTTTCTCTCGTTTTCTGGAAGGGTCCGGTATCACTCAAAAGCATGGATCTTTAGGGGACGTCCATCTTCTAGATTCCTCACGACTCACACCTCTAACGAACCACCCACGGACGACGACCGACATTCGGTACTGTACTCTACCACTTTTACGCCCCGCCCTTGCTCCATCCCTCCGGTCCCACCCAGTGCTCAATGTCGGACTCGCCGCTACCGTACAGTCCGGCTTCCCCAGACTTCCAACCCCACTCTCCTACCCCCCTTCTTCCTCCTCTTAGACCGCCGCGTCTCAGGCCCGACTCTCGATCGAGTTCCGTACTCACCAGTCCGACTGGTTCCAACTCGAATGCGGATTCCGGGGTCTGGTCAGATGTGACTCTTGCGGCGTTCCTTGAGCATCAGGGCAGGAAACTACCGGGCATGCAAAAGGATTTCACGCGAACATCGCCCGTCGATATGTACCCTGCTACTATCAGAGCATTGTCTTCGCCGACCGAGGATACGTTATCACCTACGTACGATGGAGACCGCGCATGGAGGAGCGAACTCACGACTAATAACACCTGCGGCCACCACGGCGATAGTGGTCATCCTCCGCCGCATCCCGCGAGCACTAGGACTACGATGATGAGTGTGCTCCTGGTTCTTACGTGCTCTGGTGCTATTATTATTAATGTGAGTTGAGTTGTTCGTGTTGAGGAGAGTGTGTCCGCGCAGTGGCTGATCTTATCCGTTTTAGACTGCGAACGCTACTGCCGTTGCTATCGCCCTTCCAACAATCGGTCACGAGTTACAAATAGAGGAAGAAGAACTGCAATGGCTCATTTCTACGTACTCCATCACATCGGTGCGTCCTTTCGAATGTCCTGACCTCCAAAGCCCTTATGCCAATTCCCCGTTCGTTAGGGATGCTTGCTCCTTCTCTTGGGTAGACTTGCCGACCTCTACGGAAGGAAGAAGGCTTTCGTGGGTGGGGCACTCTGGCTCGTCGCGTTCTCTCTCGGTTGTTCGTTCGCGAAAGGTCAGTGTGGATTTCTCTCTGAACACGAGGAAGCTCCTTCTCTGAGCCAATGTCACACATCACAGATGAGATCACGTTGAATCTCCTGCGTGCGCTCCAAGGAATCGGCGGAGCAGCGGTAATCCCCGCGGCTGTGCGTTCTTTTCCTATTCGGGGCAGGAAAAAATAAACTGACCAAGTTTTTATCCGGGAACTCAAAGATTGGCATCTTGGCAGAGGCTTTCCCTCCTTCCCAGGCCCGATCAACAGCCTTTGCTACTTTCGGAGCAGGGGGGCCGATCGGTAAGCGTGTCTCAGTTTGGTGATCTGAACCAGCGGCTTAACTCATCCTGTGGGAATCTAGGATCCGTATTCGGAACGACAATAGGTGCTGTCGTTGTGGACCTGTCCGCGTGAGTCTGCACTGGTTGATTCGGATGATGGAGATGTTGATGAGAAACGCCGCACACAGCACAAGTTGGCGATCCGTTTTCTACGTTACGGCAGGCATGGCAGCTTTGATCGCCGTCGGAGCTATGCTCACCGTTGACCCCGACCGGCCGTCCGAGGAGAAAGACAAACGAGTGGATTGGATCGGTTCCTCGTTGGTAACGGCCGGACTCGTGCTCATCATATTCGTGCTGAGCTACGCCTCTAATGCTCCTCGAGGCTGGCGCACCCCCTGTAAGTACCAATGTTGTTTGGCTTCGCCAGCGGATCCGCGCACTTTGGGAATTACCGAACTCGAGGGCTGACATTAACTTGTTGCTGTTTTCATTATTATGCAGTCATCATCGGGTGCCTCATAACCGGCGTCATCTTGACCGCGTTGTTCTTCGTTTGGAACGCATATCTCTCGAGGGCCCACGCCGCGAGGGGATCGTCGACGGCCTGGTGGCAACCTCCTCCGTTGGTTCCTAGTAATTTATGGTTCCGCGCGCATGGGCGGTTCCTTGCGATTCTCATGATTGTATTCTGGACGTGGTGTTCATTCCTATCTAATAATTTCTGGGTGCGTGGATCCCCCTATTGCTTTTCACTCCGCGACTGAACCAGGCGGCGCGCATATGTTGGATTGAACTATGTGGTTATAGGTTCAGGTAAGTGTACCCGTGACCCGGGCGTGTGATGTGGCGATGGAACATACGCTGACGAGCCTTGCAACAGCTATTCTATCAAAACTACCTTCATTTGTCTCCGATCCTCACGATGGTCCGGCTATTGCCTAGTTTCGTGACGGGCATCTTATGCAACGTCTTAATCGCTTTGTTGGTGGGAAGGGTCCCGGTCGTATACCTACTCGGTAAGTAGAAGCGTCGCTCGTTACTATACAGGCCTTTCAAGCGGAGAGTAATTCAATGTCCACAGCTATCGGCACGCTTATGACAGCATTTGGGAATCTATTCTTCTCGGTTGTCGAGGACGGCTGGTCCTATTGGGCATACGGGTTCCCTAGTGCGGTAATCGTCGTATTTGGGGCGGATTTCGTGTTCTCGAGTGGCACGCTCTTTATCGCCAAGTGCGCGCTTCCCCACGAGCAGAGTGTGGGGGGAGCGCTCTTCTCAGTCATGACTCAGGTATGGATTTACTTTCTCCCCCCTCCCTCTCTTTCCTCCTCCCATTTACTCCGCTCGTCTTGTCGTGACGGCGCTCGGATGACCTCTTTGTCCGATGGAAGTATCGGACACCAGCTGACGTCGATCGATGAGACGCTTGGGCGGTTCATCCGGTGCTGGTTGGTCACATTCCTCGTTTGGTTCCGTACTGTTTGATTCCGAGGAGACGTTCATTCTAATACAAGCCCGGAGAGGGAAGCTAACTCGTTTTGGACAGTTGGGGACCTCATTCGGGTTGGCGATAACGACGATCGTCTACAACAACGTTGTGGAGAAGGATTCGCTAGCACTTGGAGTAGATTTGGACGCGCCCGGAAGAGTTGAGGCACCACGGTCTGCACAGCTGAACGCGTATCACGCTGCGAATTGGGGAGCCTTCGCGTTCGGTATCTTGGGTGAGTCGACGTTTTTGCTTCCTTCTTGGGATTCTACGCCCTTTAGTCCCTTGTGTCGTGGCGGTTCCCTCGGATCCCCCATTCGTCCTGAACAGGCAAAGCCTGCGAAGGACGTGATTGGTTATGTCATGTGTTATTCTAAATTTGGCAGATGACTGATGCCTTCCCCTTCCCTTTCACCTCATCCCCCGCAGCGTGTCTGATTACGATCGTGTCCATGGCAAAGGTGGGAATCGTCGGGCAGAGAGAGGACACAAAACCAGGGGAGGAATCGGTAGAATTGGGCGAGCGCTAGAGAAGACAATCAATATATTTTATTTGCAGATTGGACAAATTGAGTCGGAGAATGAAAAATGATGGGAATTTTCCATAAAAGGATATAAAAGGTGTGATTTCAGCGATGGCTGCTTACTTATATAGATCGCCTGTTCTTTTTTCGCCCAACTTGGTCGTCGTCTCCCAACAAGGAACAGTTTCCCGTTCCAGAAAGCTCGCCCACGCCATCCCATCGTCCTCTCCGTCCCCTTGCCCGTCCCTCCCTTTCCTCTCTCCCCTCCCCTCCCCTCTTCTCTCTCTTTCGTCTCTGTCTCGTCGCAGCGGACAACCCAAGAAATTGGTCCACGCAATTTCTTTCTCTTTTTTTTTTTCCTGACAGTCCGCGCGTCGACGTCTTTCTTTGGACACTTTGTTCGACTTGCCTTTCTCGTCCTCCATAACAACATGCCGGATTCCGTCACATCCTCTTCTGGACAAAATAAGCGTCCGCGTCCCGACCCCAGGAACGACGGCATCCCTCCCGTCGGTGACAACCCCTTCATCCAAGATAATGATGCCGTCGACAGTGGTGGCGACGATGAGGAGGAGGAGGAAGGTCGGCCAAAGGACAAAAAGGCCGGTCGTAGGAAAATCAAGATCGAGTTTATTCAGGATAAGTCGAGGAGGCACATAACCTTCTCGAAGCGCAAGGCTGGTATCATGAAGAAGGTGCGCTCGAACCTACCTGGGGTCAACGACTTTGTGTGGGCTGACGCGTCGATGTGTGCTCTAATAGGCTTACGAACTTTCAACGTTGACTGGAACCCAAGTACTGTTACTCGTCGTCTCTGAGACCGGATTGGTGTACACTTTCACGACCGCCAAACTTCAACCGCTTGTCACCCAACCAGAGGGCAAGAATCTGATCCAAGCGTGTCTCAACGCGCCGCATGGTCAGCTCCCATCTCAGATGCCAGTCGGTTCGACCATCAGTCGGTCAGGTGCTCCTGGTCCACAGCCAATGGCGACTTCCGCTCAGACGAATGTTAGCGGCGGTCTCACTATTGGTCCTGGTGGTCAGAAAGAAGAAGATGCTGAACGTGATGAGTCGGATAGGGCCAATAAACGTCGCAGACGCGGCTCTGGCGCGGCGAACCAGTCAACGAATCCTCCCCCCAGCAACAATTCCACTGCGAACAACCGTGCTGCACCACCCCAGTCCCCTCATTCGCCTAATGCACCCATTCCTGCACCTGCGCCCCCTCCGATGAACATTCCTGGGCAGAGGTCGGGTGCGCCACCCCAGATGACCATGAGCGGTTCACCGCCACAATCCCACACCCACCCTCACCCGACACACCAAGCACCACAGAACACGTATGCTCATCCGCCCTACCCCGGACAGCCTCAACCCGACCTTTACGCCGGACAGCCGATGATGGGTCCTGCCGGTTACGGGTATACTCAGCCTCAAGGTGGCCAAGGCCCTCCGCAGAACTCGTTACAACAAGGGGGGCAGTGGACGCAAGCAGTTCCTCAGAACAGCCACTACACTAGGAGGTGATGGTAATCTGTTTCCCCTGCAACTTGGTACGCATCGCGTGATATATGGCCTATCCACCTGCTGTCTACTTGTATTTTCGGATCCCGACGAACACTTGTATGACTCTTGAGATACGCAACCCTCTTGTGTCCCTACTCACCTCTCCCCTCGCTCTTGTTTTCGCTTCGTCTTGTCAAATCCTCTCGTTTCTTGATTCTTCGAACAACGAAGTTGGTTCTGTAACTCGCCCCCTTACCCTCTTGACCAACCCCCGACTTCTCTTCGATTCCTGTGTAGTTCTTATACTTTGCAAATCTCGTGTTTCCGTCTATATGTTATGGAATGGCCCCTTCTCCATCCTCTGAGATATATACAATATACACCTCGTGTGAAATGTGCTTTCACTCCTCGGTGTTCTCAGGCCATCCTTGTGTGCACACTTCCTCGGGTCCCTGAACCCTGAGGCCTTGAGGTTCTGGGTCGAGCCGTCTCCGTGGATCTCGATGATGAAAAAACAACGAACCGGTTTTGGGTTTAACTTTTCGGGTTTTTACGCCCTAAAGGGGGTAGGAACAGAGATCGGAAGAATGTCCATAGGTGGAAGGAGGAGGTGGGGTGAGGCGTGTGGCCGCTTCGGGTTGGTCGGAGGATGGCGAGACGACCGGCAATTTCATAAAAAAAACTTTGAAGTTTAAAATTTAAAAGTCCAAGGTTGACGCACAATTTTTCTCTTCTTCCCTTTGTGGTGACACCCGTGCACCTGGAAAGATGGAACCAGAAAAGCGGGTGGTTTTGGAGGCGTGAGTTTGACTTAAGTTTGTACCACCTCAGCCCTATGCACGTGACAGCTCTCTTGATTCCTGGACGAACGCCATGCGGTAGCTGCGCGGTTTGCGCGTTGCAAGACCCTGGCCTGCTATTTAACCCATCCTCCCGTTTGCCATGAGCAACCCACCTGTTTCTACCTTACCAAGACCCGCTCTACATGGTCTTGCCCGAGATTCTGCAAGAGCTTGATCGTCTCGACAAGTCTTCACCCGAGTTTCCCGATCAACTCACCAGCCTCCTCTACAAGGAAGGGTACAAAAACTGTATTCCAGAGCTCCAGGACGAGGATGTCGTGTGGCTCGTCGAGTACCTGGACAAGGTGCGTATCCCTATTGCGCTATGCTTTCTCTCTGCTCAGCCTACATAGGTTCTCGATATTCTTGATTCCACCAGTCGTGCGTTCCGGAAATCCCTACTTGAACTCGGAAGGATATGCGGCACCCGGGAAAAGCTGCCGCAGTCGTACATACTCGAAGGTTCCCTCTCGGTCCTCAGTAAACACCCAGTCGCCTCTGGAGGGTCTGGTGATGTCTATAAAGGGTCGTTAGGCGGCTCGAGCGTTTGTGTCAAGAGACTACGGATTTACTCCGAGGGAGAATCGCGGGCTAAGGGGGTGCATTGTTAACGCAATCATCTTTTCCTACTCCCACCGTTGACGAAACCAACAGACATTCCGCCGCGAGGCTGTCACGTGGAAACGTTTGGCGCACCCAAACATCGTTCCACTCCTGGGCATCACTCTTGAGCCTCTGCAGCTCATTTCCGCTTGGATGCCTGGCGGTGAGCTAAAGGAATATCTCGCCAGTCACCCAGATACGGACCGACCTAGTTTTGTGGGTGTCCCTCTTCTCTTGCACCGGATTGCGCTTACGCCCCTCCAAGTTATCCGGTATCGCTGACGGCCTCAATTACCTCCACTCCCGTAACGTGGTCCACGGGGATCTCAAAGGGGTGCGTAATTATTCGAAAGGCCATCTTGCGATTGCGTTAACATCTGGACAGCCGAATATCCTTGTAGATGACTCAGGTTGCCCACGGATCAAGGGCTTTGGCTTCGCCATAGTCGTACAAAACGAGGGTTCAATAGGGGACGCTCGAGGCGAGCATGGTCACACCCTGCGATGGACTGCACCAGAGATCTTGAATGAGGAGGGGACGCGTAGCAGGGAAGCCGATGTTTTCGCTTTCGCGATGGTCATGGTTGAGGTGCGTTGCAGATACCCGCCGTGGCTCGGCTGTTGATCAACCTCCTCTTCACCCTAACACAGGTTTTCACTGGCAAGGCCCCATTCCATCCCAATTCCACCGTTGCGGCAATTTTGATATTAAATGGGAAGCGACCGGCACGGCCCACCCACCCAGATCTTACGGACGAGTTGTGGGTACTGATGGAACGTTGCTGGAGTCAGGACCCGTACTCGCGCCCGGAAATGTCGGCGGTATTAGAAACCTTGCGTGGCTCGTGAGTTTCCCTCTTATCCCAGCGACCAGGCACTCATTTACCCGATCTGTGTGAAGTGACCCATCCTCCCCAAGCGACGAGGGCTCCTTTTTCACCAGTTCTCAAACGCCGCCAAAACCTACGGACACACCAACAGCCAAACACCCTGGACCCCCAAAGCACTCTCCATCGAGTAAGGACCAGGAGCCGAACTCAGGCACTGAGACATCCTCACCAACCAGCCAAGGTGAGAGTGCGGGGCGAGATGAAGGCGGAATTGCGCAATCGCGCAGAGACCCCCAAAAAACGACACAACATCCGACCCAGAGCGAAAACAATCCTCGCCCCAGTAACGAGCAGCAAGGCCAGTCGAATAGGCGCAGTCCGGACAAGAACAATGCCTCGAGAGGAGACGTCGATGGTCCCCGTGTTGACAGCAATGATTCTGCCCCACTCTCGGTCCTCCCACAGGCTCCCACGAATTGTTTCTCCCGGGAAGAAATCGTGAACGAGATAATGGATCTCACAGACCAACTTGCATCCGTCGTTCTGTTCGGATCGATTGGCGTTGGAAAGTCTTCCGTGGCCCTTACTCTCTCTCCTGCACCACAACCGAACCCAAACCAAATATGGCAGAAACCGCCACTTTATGCACTGCGACAACCTCATAAATTCGCTGGAGGCTTCTCTGGAGCGTCTATCCGAAGCAATCCGCGCCAACCGTACCTCGGACGTGGCTCAACTCCGTTCGCACTTGGAATCTTCCCCTCCACTTATATTGTTGCTGGACGGTGTGGACCTTATCCTCGACCCGCTGGCCCCTGAAGCCGAAGAAATTTGTGCAACGATCGAAGAATTTGGTAGCTACGAGCATGTCTGCCTGGTCACCACCAGCAGGATGCATCCCGACATTCGTGGTTTCCACCGGGTCGAGATACCAACTCTTTCTGAGGATGGCGCACGAGACACCTTCTACAGCCTCTGTAACCTGGAGAGATCACCTGCGGTGGACGACCTCATTGCGAGACTGAACTTCCACCCACTTTCGATCAAGCTTCTCGCCACCGCTGTACGCGAGAATGATTGGGATGAACCGACGCTGTTGAAGTCATGGGACGACGACCAGGAGAGTGGATTGAAGACAAACTATCACCAGAGCCTCAAGAATGCTATGGAGTCACCATTTTACTCTCCCACAATCCAATACCTAGGGACTACGGCTCGGGATGCGCTCTGGGCAATCGCGGCCTTCCCGTGTGGTATTGAAGAGTGTAAATTGGAGAGAGTTTTCCCTGGGATAGACGGAGTAGGAGAGGTGATCGATGTACTCTGCAAGTTTTCACTCATCTATCGCCAAGACGGATCTGTGAAGATGCTCTCGCCCTTCCGGTTCTACTTCGTGAAGTCTATGCTGCGACCTGCACAGCGCACGGAGGTTATCCGCTGGGGTGCTGATTGTATCCCTGCGGAAGCATGTAAGTCCCCCCCACCCCATCTGTTTGCGGTAGTGAGATGACACATTTTGAAGGGCTCCCTGTATTTGCTTTCGAGAGGCCCATACCCACCAGGAAGGTCCCTGCACCGGCGGACTGGGGTCTCTCAAGGGAAAGATGGATCAGAACACTCCAATCCGTGAAGAGAAGTGAATCCAAATGCCTCTGACCTTTTATGGGTGATCTCATTGATTGTCTGGTAGAACTCCTCGCCATCTTCAGCCGCCCAGTAGTACACACCAACCTCAGTAATATACAAGCAGATCTTACAAACACACCGGCCGCCGCTCCCGAGCAACAGATCTCGTCCGCGCCGGTAGCGTACGAGATATAATAGTGATAGCGCATCAGATTGCCATAATCCTATCCAAATGCAAGGGCGACGTGTAATTAATCTATACGCCAACTTCAGGATGGAGCCACCGTTCTCGGCCGTACAAAGAAACAGGAGGAAGGAGTAATAATCGTCTACCTCGTTTTGTGGACTGCTAAGATGGTATCGGCGTCTGGAGATGTGGAATGAGAACCCAGGATACCCACGGCCCCCATTTTGTGTCGACCTTTTGATCGTATTCGGACCCGGCATCAGGCGGTTCGTTCGTCGACCTCAAGCGGGTCAGCAATCTGGTTTTTCCATTCGATTTGTGATCTTCATGATCGACATCAGCCTAGAAGAACTCGGGAAACAGTGAGCAGCGGTCCGAAATAGGTTTACCTCCAGGTGGTCAATCCAACGTAGAATGCCGTCCAAGGAATGCGTGTTCAGCCAACGTACAGTACATGCGCTACTGAACGTTGGCCATAATGACTTCGGTATTCTCGAACGGCTTATCAGTCTTATTCGCCTTCACACTCTCAATCGTATGAACGGCCTCCAACGGGCCCGCAACCGTCCTCCCAATAATCGCACGCTTCTTATCTATCCACGGCGCAGCCGTAGTCGTGACAAAAGCTGACTCCCGTTCGCCACACTCACCGCGTACGGCCTACCGTGCTTCAGGTCATCGCTGAACTCATCTTCGAACTCATTCTCTCAGATGCTTTCGCCTCCGGAACCGCCTCTGAAGGGGTACCCGGTTTGGATCGTGAATTTCAGAATGACACGGTGGAAGGTTAGGCCTTCGAAGTATCCGCTTCGAGCATGACCGACGGACCCAGTTTTCGACGGTCAGAAGAGCTTGTTGTGGGGACAATCCGATGTGGATGTCCCCAAGCGTCGTGCGGATTGTCGCTTCGTTGGCGAACGGCGGCGGGCTCGTGCGTTGTGAGGTATAGCAGTCGCGATTGGTTGCTCTTCTCGATCAGGCGTTCGTTGAAGACTCCCTGCCAACGAATCTGAGCTGCTTCACATAATGGACGAGTTTGCGTAACTGGTCTTCAGGGTAAACGGATGTCGATCCATACGAGCTCATCCCATCTGAATCTTTGGTAAGGTAGAGTACATCCTGCTTGCGCGTTGTCCCAAGTTGGTTCCCTCAGGAGCTCCTCGGAAACTTCTCGATCACGGGGGAACATTTCCCAGTGGCACCCGGTAGCGATGGGAATGTGAACGTAACTTACGGTGCAAATTTATCAATAAAAGCTCTGCAACGTTTGATCTACGGTCGACTGTCAATTGCGATACCGGACAGGGGTGGGAACGCCAACTCACAGATATGGAACATGGATTTGGCAGTGGTGGGATGGAATGCGAGGAGTCCAGATTGTCAGACAGGTGGGGGATGCATCAGAATGCCGCTACGGGAGTGTGACGACCAGGCGCATTCGGGGTGTCGAACGTTGTCACAGGAGCATTCGAGAGTCTCTCTCGTGGCGGCCTCCTTCCGAATCGATCGACGTCGCCCACTCGGTCAACTTCACTCTTCTCGGTGGGTTTCATATCACTGCGACGAGACGACGACGGTTTATAGCCTCCGCGAAACGCAGGAGGGAAAGGGCCCTGAAGAAGCGGTGCTCACAACCGGAACCACGAAAGCACTTCATCAAACCTCTCCCTCGTTATATGTAAAACCTCTTACTTAACGCTCTTCATCGTCCGCCTTCACGGACACAAACGAAGTCGTAGACTATGATGAGGGAGATTCTGCAACATACCCGAGACCTTCAAAAACGTCCCTTGACTGTCCCAATCATCTCCGAGCTTCTTACCGCTCGCGCTGGCGGTGAAATCTTTCGTCGACCTCCTACGACGGAGCCAAATCCCCGCCCTCAAATGAAGGTTCAGGCTCCTGACATCGATCTCCGCCTTCTTGTTGGGCAATACGCTCGGTTGCGCTCTCTCGGCCACCGTATGTCCACGTCTTTCATTCCCCGAGGCGTATTGAATGGTGACGGAAGAGGATGAAGAAGTCACGGATGGAGAGCGGGATACCAATGAGGTCGCGTTGGGAGCCTTGTACTCGAAGAAGGGAGGTGGGCCTGCGGTAGAACGTCGAACGAGCCCGGGAGCAGGCGCAAGCCTAAGTTGCTTCTTTCGTCCTTCGTCTCCTTCCCCGTCCACGACATCTGAGCCGTCCTTGCGACCCTGGCGGGGGAAAATTCTCCAACCGTCGACCTATCCATCATCACATACTCGCTCGTTCCGGTCAAGAGTCCACCCCCGGTCACGACCAACCGATCGGATACAGTCACATCCGCAGGTCTTACAGGGAATTTCAAACTCCTAGAACGGGGTCGTTGGTGATTAGCAGCCTCAGGTCGGTAGTCGTCGGCGACAACCCCTTCATCCAAGACAACGATGACGAGGAAGAAGGTCGGCTAAAGGACAAAAAGGCCGGTCGCAGGAAAATCGAGATCGAGTCTATTCAGGACAAGTCGAGGAGGGACATAACCTTCCCGAAGCGCAAGACTGGTACCATGAAGGTGTGCCCGAGTCTACCTGGGGTCAAGGTCCTTGCGTGGGCTGACGCGTCTATGTGCGCTTTATAGGCTTATGAACTTTCAACGTGGTCCGCATCGCGTGATAATTGGCCTAGCCGCCTGCGTTCTACTTGTATTTTCGGATCCCGACGGACACTTGTACGACTCTTGAGATACGCAGCCCTCTCGTTTCTTGATTCTTCGAACAACGAAGTTGGTTGCGTAGCTCTCGCCCCCTTACCCTCTTGACCAACCCCCTCGACTTCTCTTTGATTCCTGTGTGGTCCTTATATTTGCAAATCTCGTGTTTCCGTCTATAATGGAAATGCCCTTTATCCATCCTCTGAGATATATACAATATACACCTCGTGTGGAATGTGCTTTCACTCCTCGGTGTTCTCAGGGTATCCTTGCGTGCACGCTTCCTCGGGTCCCTGAACCCTGGGGGTCTGGGTCGAGCCGTATCCGTGGATCTCGATGATGAAAAAACAACGAACCGGTTTTGGGTTTAACTTTTCGGGTTTTTACGCCCTAAAGGGGGTAGGAACAGAGATCGGAAGAATGTCCATAGGTGGAAGGAGGAGGTGGGGTGAGGCGTGTGGCCGCTTCGGGTTGGTCGGAGGATGGCGAGACGACCGGCAATTTCATAAAAAAAACTTTGAAGTTTAAAAATTAAAAGTCCAAGGTTGACGCACAAATTTTCTCTTCTTCCCTTTGTAGTGACACCCGTGCACCTGGAAAGGTGGGACCAGAAAAACGGGTGATTTGGAGGCGTGAGTTTGTGCCATCCCTCAGCTCTGTGCACGTGACGGCTCTCTCAATTCCTGGACGAACGCCATGCGGTAGCTACGCGGTTTGCGCGTTGCAAGACCCTTATTTGCGATATAACACATCCTCCCGTTTACCATGAGCGACCTACCTGTTTCTACCCTACCAAGACCCGCTCTACATGATCTTGCCCAAGATTCTGCAAGAGTTTGATCGTCTCGACAAGTCTTCACCCGAGTTTCCCGATCAACTCGCCGGCCTCCTCTACGGGTACCGGTACCGATACTCCATTCCAAGGCTTCGAGGTGAAAACGCCTCGTGGCTCGTCGAGTATCTGGACAATGTATGTCTCCGCATTGCGCTTTACCTACTCTGTGCTCAGCCTGCGTAGGTTCTCGATACTCTCGGTTCTGCTGATTTTGTGTATCAGAAGTGCAAACATGAACTCGAGAGGGTGTGCTACGATCGGGAAAAGCTGCCGCAGTCGTACATACTCGGAGGTTCCCTCTCGGTCCTCAGTAAACACCCAGTCGCCTCTGGAGGGTCTGGTGATGTCTATAAAGGGTCGTTAGGCGACTCGAGCGTTTGCATCAAGAAACTACGGATTCACACCCGTCTGGGACGGGGGGTCAAGGAGGTGCATAATCAACGTGATTATCCTCCCCTACTCGTACCGCTCACGAAACCAACAGGCATTCTACCGTGAGGCTATCACACGGAAACGCTTGGTGCACCCAAACATTGTTCCCCTCCTGGGTAGCACTCTTGAGCTTCTCCAGCTCATTTTCGCTTGGATGCCTGGCGGGGGAATAAAGGAATATATTTTCAATCACCCAGGCACGGACCTAATCGGTCTTGTGGGCGCCCCTCTTCTCTTATATCGGATTGCGCTTACGCCCGTCAAAGTTATCCGGTATCGCTGACGGCCTCAATTACCTCCACTCCTGTAACGTGGTCCATGGCAATCTCAAGGGGGTGCGTACTCGCTCGAGAGCCCATCTCACGGTCGTGTTGACATCTGGACAGTCGGCCATCCTTGTGGATGGCTCCGGCCGCCCGCGGATCACGGGCTTTGGCCGAGTTGGTATGGACACAACCCCCGCGAACCAGGACCCATTGTACAGATATCCAAACGCGCGTAGTACAAACACGTATAGTCCAAATGCGCAATCCACCGCACCAGGGACCTTGAACGGGAGCCGGACATATAGCAAGGGGGCCGATATTTTCTCTTTCGCGATGGTCATGGTTGAGGTGTGTTGCAGATACCCACCATAGTTCGACTGTTGATCGAGCCCCTCTTCACCCCAACGCAGGTGTTCACTGGCGAGGTCCCATTCCATCCCCGTCTCCCCGCTGCAGTGGTGTCCGTCATATTAGATAGGGAGCGACCGGGGCGGCCGACCCACCCAGATCTTACGGACGAGTTGTGGGCATTGATGGAACGTTGTTGGGATCAGGATCATCACTCGCGCCCGGCAATGTCGGAGGTACTACAAACCTTGTGTGACTCGTCAGTTTCCCTCTTACCTCAGAGGCCAACCTCGGGCACTAAGGCACCCTCCCTAACCAGCCAAAATGCGACTACGGAGCAAGGTAAAGGCGGAAGTACGCAACCATCGTCGCCCACCGATCCCCCACAGCCCGACCCCACTTGGACAAGCAAGTCTGACCCTGACCTCCGCACCGGTCTGGGCAAGAATAATTACTCGAGAGAAGACGTCGGTGGTCCCCGTGTTGACAACAATGATTCTACCTCACTCCCGGTACTCCCACTTGCCCCCACGAACTGTTTTTCCCGGGAAGAAATTGTGAACGAGATAATGGATCTCACGGACCAACTTGCATCCGTCGCTCTGTTCGGGTCGATTGGCGTTGGGAAGTCTTCCGTGGCCCTTACCCTCCTGCACCACAACCGAACCGAAGCAAAGTTTGGTACAAACCGCCACTTTATGCACTGCGACAACCTCACAAATTCGCTGGAGGGGTTCCTCGAGCGTCTTTCCGATGTCATTCGCGCCAACCGTACCACAGACGTGGCACAACTCCGTTCGCACTTGGAATCTTCCCCTCCGCTTATATTGTTGCTGGACGGTGTGGATCTTATCCTCGACCCGCTGGCCCCTGACGCCGAACAGATTTCCGCAACGATCGAAGAATTTGGTAGTTACGAACATGTCTGCCTGGTAACCACCAGCAGGATGCATCCTGACATTCATGGTTTCCACCGGGTCGAAATACCAATCCTTTCCGAGGATGGCGCACGAGATACCTTCTACAGCCTCTGTGAGCTGGAGAGATCACCTGCGGTGGACGACCTCATTGCGAGACTGGACTTCCACCCACTTTCCATCAATCTACTCGCCACCGCTGTACGCGAGAATAATTGGGACGAACCGATGTTGTTAAGGGCGTGGGGTGATGATCCGACGAGTGTGTTGAATACAAGTCACCACCAGGGCCTCAAGGAAACCGTGGAATCATTGTTTTGCTCTCCGACGATCAAAAACCTAGGGATTACGGCCCGGGATGCGCTCGAGGCGATTGCAGCCTTCCCGTGTGGTATTGAAGAGAGCATACTGGACAGCACGCTCCCCGAAATACCTGGAATAGGAGAGGTGATTGCTGCGTTTTGCAAGTTCTCCCTTCTCTATCGCAAGGGCGGCTTTGTGAAGATGCTCTCACCGTTCCGATTTCACTTTATGAAGTCCATTCCATGTTACCCTAGTATCGCTGGTCCGTTTGTTTTTTCACTTCACCTATTTGCGGTTTCGGTATAACAGTCTCGCAGTGTCCCCCGTCGTGTGGCTTCCAAAAGAGCCAAAAAAAAACGGCAGTCCAATCCCGCCCCTCCCTCTAAGAACACCCTCAGGATCAATTCTCCACTGCTTCCGACATCCACTCAGAACCAAACTTCTGAACCGGCACGTGCTGTAAACCCAACGCACCCGGAACAGGCCACTTCTTTAGCCTCCCCGGGCTCTCAAGGGATTGAACACCACCCGCCTGTTGAGTCGAGCGGACTGCCGGGTATCTATGAACTTCCTGTCTGGCCTTGGAGCAAGTGCCCGAAGAGGAAGCCGGCTATCCCTCCGGAGCAGGCCGAACGATGGGCGACCATTCGCCTGGTATGTCGTTTATTCCGTGAATATGTTTGGTTATTGATACCCACTAACCCATCTCAGCGGGTCGCATCTGCTGTGGTTTCTGTGCTCGGGGTGACCGATGATGTGAAACGCGAATTTCCGGACGTTGGCGTAAATTCCCTCTGGCTCGCCCCCAAACCAGAACTTGAACCCACCGGACGCACTCTCATCCAGATCTGGTGCATCGTACAACTCATTGATGTGAATTTCACCTCATTCCCATATTTGGCTCACTCACGATTTGATAGGCGAATCGTTCAGCATGCCTTCGCCTCACGGAACGGTGCGCCGACGTACTGTTGTCCATTTGTAAGGTAATCTGCGAAGGGGCAGACTACGGCTACATTGAGGAACACATCACGCAACTAGTCGAGTGTGTACGCAAGTTCCACGTTTCCATCTTGTTTCTCATAGATTCCTAATAGGGCCTTTGTACGGGTGCATGCTCTCGAGTGGAAACAAGCTCACCGGCCGCTCATTCAACGGTGCTTAGAACGTGGAGACATCGTTCGAGCCATCCGGGAATGCAATGCCGAATTTAACGACGCTACTCGCATCTTAAGTGTGCGTATCCTGTGCACCTACTCGATTGTATCCTCGCAGTTGTTTACTCCGGTATAGCACTCCACCCAACTCCAAATTCTCCGCCAGGCCCGGGGCCCATACAGCCACGCGGAAACGGGATTTCCCGTGGCTGCAATCGAAGGGGAGATTCGACCTTATGCCATTGACATTGGGCCAACCGCACCTGTGGTCCTTTCGCCCGTTGTAGATCCACCTGACAATGGGACATTCGTGTCCGGTAGCCATGTGGCCTCACCTGGTCCCGGCGAGGTCAGAGCGCTTCTGTCCGCCGTTCGAGAGCGCCAGGACAAAGAAGACCTAGTCCACGATACGGCAGTTGGAAGGCGGGTGATAGAAGCCGCGTTGCAGACTGGCAACGACAGCGCGATGATCGATATCCTCTAGATCAGTCGTGATGAAATCCCAGAGGCTATCGAAACACTACGGCGTTGAATGGTTTTCCAAGTTCACGACACCAGATCACGAGCACCGATTGTTTCAGTTGAACCGGAGTCTCGAAGACGGTGAGCGGGTAGCGAGCACCGTCCCCGTACCAACGATCAGGCGTAGTGTACATCTCTTCCCAAAGTTCGGTCCAGCGGTTCCGGAGGGGTGGTCTTCGGATAACACGCTCGAGAAGTGTGCCGCATTTTATCTCAACCCATTTACAGATAGGCACATGTACTTTATTCTCTGATGCCTATTGAGCAGAGATTGCATTCCATCGATTCGACTGCAAAGGAAGGGATGAGACAGCGGTTCACTGAAACCGGGTAAGTCCAGCTAGCCGCGGGACTATTAATCGGTCAAGAGTCCCCCCGCAGTTGCCGGGTGGTGCAATCTTATGAGCGGGAGATTGAATCTGTTGGATTTTCTTGGTTTCTGTCTATTCGCATTTCCTTAGAACTGGTTCCCCTGCGATGGGGCTCAAGGTCACACATTCTGGGGAGGTCGCACCGCGATACGTGACAGAGGTGAGATCAGTCGACAACGCCGGGACCGTTCTCCGAATTGCTAAGGTTCGCAACTACACGGGATGTGTTTGTAGGGGTGTGTAACTCTCCTAAAATGTAAAAAAATCGCGCCGGGCTGGTCTTACGGCGGGAACACAAGCCACCACCCAAGTGCACGGTGGCCGACACTCATGGCCAATGCCGAAACGCGGTCAAAGAATGACCAAAGGACGCTGGAATAGTGGTGCGCTCAGCGCTCATCACGCATAGACCCGCGTAGTGTCGTGTTTTAGTCGCGTACTAGGGTTTTCCAGATGCGGCCTGCTTAACATGCCCTTGCCCGAGATTCTGCGAGAGTTTGATCGTCTCAACAAGTCTTCATCCCGGTTTCCCGACAAGCTCGCCCGCCTTCTCTTCAAGAAAGAGTACGAATACCGCATTTCAGAGCTTCAAGACGAAGACGTCTCGTGGCTCGCCGAGTATCTGGACAATGTATGTCTCCGCATTGCACTTTACCTGCTCTCTGCTCAGCCTGCCTAGGCTCTCGATACTCTTGATTCTGCCAGTCCTGCGTTCCGGAAATGCCAACGTGAACTCTGCAAGATATACGGGACCCGGGAACAGTTGCCGCAGTCGTACATACTCGAAGGTTCTCTCTCGATTCTTAGTAAACGCCCAGTCGCCTCTGGAGGGTTTGGTGATGTCTATGAAGGGTCGTTGGGCGGCTCGAGGGTTTGCGTCAAGAGACTACGGATTTACAGCAAAGAAGAATCACGGGGGGCTAAGAAGGTGCATTGTTAACGCAATCATCTTTTCCTACTTCCACTGTTGACGAAACCAACAGACATTCTGCTGCGAGGCTGTCATGTGGAAACGTTTGGCGCACCCAAACATCGTTCCACTCCTGGGCATCACTCTTGAGCCTCTCCAGCTCATTTCCGCTTGGATGCCTGACGGAGACCTAACGGAATATATCGCCAGTCACTCAGATACAGACCAGCCTAGTCTTGTGCGTGTCTTTCCTCTCTTGCACTGGATTGCGCTTACTCCCCTCCAAGCTATCTGGCATCGCTGACGGCCTCGATTACCTCCACTCCGGCGACACTGTCCACGGGGATCTCAAAGGGGTGCGTAATCATTCGAAAGGCCATCTTGCGATTACGTTGACATCCAGACTCGGACAGCCTAATATCCTTGTGGATGACTCCGGCTGCCCGCGGATCACGAACTTTGGCTTAGCTACGGTGGCACATATACAAAACCAGTATTCAATATGGAGCGCTGAATACGAGAACGGTTACTTCGTGCGATGGAGTGCACCAGAGATCTTGAGCATGAAGGGGACATATAGCAAGGAAGCTGATGTTTTCTCTTTTGCAATGGTCATGGTTGAGGTGCGTTGCAAATACCCGCCATGGTTCGACTGTTGGTTAACTCCCTCTTCATCCTAACACAGGTTTTCACTGGCGAGGTCCCATTTCATACCGATCCCCCCGACGCGGCAATGTTGGCCATATTAAATGGGAAGCGACCGGCGCGGCCCACCCACCCAGATCTTACGGACGAGTTGTGGGCATTGATGAAACGTTGCTGGGATCAGGGTCCTTACTCGCGCCCGGAAACGTCGCAGGTACTAGGAACCTTGCGTGACTCGTGAGTTACCCTCTTATCCCGGCGACCAGGCATCCATTTACCTGGTCCGTGTGAAGTGCTTCCCCCCTAGGCAGGCTCAACTCCCTTTTTAGAAGGTTTACACGGTTCACGCGCCCAGAAACGGACGTATACATCGTGCCCCCCAAGCCCTCTACGTTGAGTGGGGACCAGGGACTGGCAAGCCCAGACACCAAAAAAACCTCCCTATCCAGTCAAAATGCGACTACGGAGCAAGATAAAGGCGGAAGTGCGCAACCATTGAGCAGTTCTCAACTGGCGACACGACATTCGACACAGAATGGGGGTGATCCTCGACCCAATGATAAGCAGGAGGGGCAGTCGCGTACGCCCACTATCCGGAGTCAATCAAGCCGGGGGACATCTGAACCTCAGATACCGTCACCCATCGATCCTTCACAGCCCGACCCTGATCTCCGCACCAGTTTAGGCAAGAATAATGCCTCGAGAGAAGACGTCGGTGGTCCCCGTATTGATGGCAATGGTTCTGCCCCACTTCCGGACCTCCCACAAGCTCCCACGAGTTTCTTTTCCCGGGAAGAAATCGTGAACGAGATATTGGATCTCACAGACCAACTTGCGTCCGTCGCTCTGTTCGGATCGATTGGGATTGGAAAGTCTTCCGCGGCCCTCACACTCCTGCACCACAACCGAACCCAAGCAAATTTTGGTACAAACCGTCACTTTATGTGCTGCGACGACCTCGCGGGTTCGCTGAAGGGTTTCCTCGAGCGTCTATCCGATGTGATCCGCGCCAACCGCACCACAGACGTGGCACAACTCCGTTCGTACTTAGAGTCTTCCCCTCCACTTATATTGTTGCTGGATGGTGTAGACCTTATTCTCGACCCGCTTACCCCCGAAGCCGAACAGATTTCCGCAACGATCGAGGAATTCGGTCGTTATGAAAACATCTGCCTGGTCACCACCAGCAGGATGCATCCCGACATTCATGGTTTCCACCGGGTTGAGATGCCAATCCTTTCCGAGGATGGCGCACGAGACGTCTTCTACAGCCTCTGTGACCTGGAGAGATCATCTGCAGTGGACAACCTCATCGCGAGACTGGACTTCCACCCGCTATCGATCAATCTGCTTGCCACCTCTGTACGCGAGAACGATTGGGATGAACCGATGCTGTTGAAGTTGTGGGACGATGACCAGACGATTGCGCCGAAGAAAAATTATCACCAGAGCCTCAAGGATGCCATGGAACCACTATTTCGCTCTCCGACGATCCAGTACCTAGGGACGACTGTTCGGGATGCGCTTGAGGCAATTGCGGCCTTCCCATGCGGCATTGAAGAGTGTAAATTGGAGAGAGTTTTTCCCGGAATAGATGGAGTAGGAGAGGTGGTCGATGTGCTTTGCAAATTTTCACTCGTCTATCGCCAAGAAGGATCTGTGAAGATGCTCTCACCGTTCCGGTTCTACTTCGTGAAGTCTATGCTGCGACCTGCACAGTGCACAGAAGTTATCCGCTGGGGTGCTGATTGTAACCCTGCGGAAGCATGTAGGTCCCCTCCACTGCGTCTGTTTTACGGTGGTGGGATAACACATTTTGAAGGGCTCCCTGTATTTGCTTTTGAGAGGCCCATACCCACCAAGAAGGTCCCTGTACGGGCAGACCGAGGTCTCTCAAGAGATAGATGGATGAAAAAACTCCAATCCGTGAAGAGAAGTGAGTCCAAACGCTTCTGACTCTGTACGACTGATCCAATGATTGTCTGGTAGAGCTCCTCGCCCTCTTCGGTCGCCCGCAAGTGCCCATCAACTTCGACATCATTACGCAAGCGGATCCTGTAAATACACCACCTGAGCAACAGGTTTCGACCACACCGATAGCATATGAGGTAGATTAGTTATAACGCATCAGACTAACATTTTCTATTTGTTTTCCTGTCCGAATGCGAGGAAGACGTGCAACTGATCCATAAGTCAACTCCGGGACGAAGCTGGTTGGACTTTGGGTTTCACCCTTGCGAAGGGGCTCATCAGAGGGCTTACCCGCTACCCTAACCCATCCTCGAGATTCTAGCGTACTACCCATTTTTGGATGTATCCTAGTGGAGTCCACGCAGCGTCTATCTGTCAACGCGTTGCACGCGCTTGACCACAGGAGATGGGCATGGTATGGGGGGGTCAGTCTCGGTTGGGGGGGCGCTCCCTGCCGTTCTCGCCTTCCGACAATTGGACATATGTAGGCATTGGTGACAGTGACGCAACCTACACAGCCGACTGAATGCCTGTGGATACAGGACTTTTCATACGAGAATCAGTAGAACGATCTGCCCACACTCTATTCAGTCGGCCTTCTCCTAAGATAGGGTCGAAACAACAAATTGCTTTGTCTTAGGCGAGAATCGAACCGAAGACATCGTTCTCATCAACTTCAAGCAGGTCAGCGATTTGGTTTTTTTCATTCACTTTGTGATCTTCGGGATCGCCATTAGCCTGGAAGAACTGGGGAAACAGTGAACAGTGAGAGGTGGTCCGGGGTAGATTCACCTCCGGGTGGTCAATCCTACGTAGAGTACCGTCCGATGAATGCACGCTCAGCGAACGTACAGCACATACACTACCGAACATCGACATTAACGATCTTGATATCCTCAACGGTTTACCAGCATTAATCGTCTTCACACACTCTCAATCGCATGAATTGCCTCCAACAGCGCAATCGTCCTCCCAAAAATTGTATGCTTCTTATCCAACCATGGTGTAGCCGTTGTCGTAACGAGAAACTGACTCCCGTTCGCTCCAGGTCCAGCGTCCGCCGTGCTCATTGTGTACGGCCTATCATGCTTCAGATCGTCGTTAAACTCATCTTCAAACTCCTTGCCCCAAATGCTTTCGCCTCTGGTACCGTCTCCGAGGGGGGTCCCTGGTTTGGATCATAAATCCCGGAATGACGCGGTGGAAGATCAGACTCCCAAAGTATCCGTTTCGAGCGTGACCAACAAAGTTCTCGACGGCCAAAGGAGCTCGTTGTGGAAACAACATGATGTGGATGGCCCCTAGTGCCGCGTGGATCGTTACTTTATTGGCGAGCGACGATGGTCCCACGCGTTGAGGTAGCGGATGTTGTGGTTGTCTGTTCCTCTCGTGTCGGACGTTCGTTGAAGACGCCTCAATCGTGACCGGACCTGACCCTGGGTGCCGATTCGTCAGACATACCGGGTATAAAGACCGCCACAAGAGAAATAGCTCACTCTGGTTCTGAGCGCGTGAACATGTGGAATCGCTGTCTCTTGTATCCAGTACAAAACAGTGTCGGATCCCTGACTTCACGGTCGCCAAGGGGTTTGAGCACGGTTTCAGACTCCCTCTCACGGGTTGTCCCTGAGAAAATCGCTAAATTCACCCACCCGGCGGTTTCATCTTTCCCCAATAACCCGGCAGCCTTGTTGGTTACGGTGTTCACCACTAATATCCTTGTAGATTTCAGTCTCCAGATTTCGGATAGTTTGCCTTCTGATGACCGACCTTTGATGTCCAACAAGGTGAGATGGGTGATGGGACTTCTGTTCTCGTCCCAGATGGCGTTCATCCACATCCCGGGTACCTTCCCATCCGGTCCAGGTAATTCTTGACCGCTAACCGTGGACCGAATTCCACGTCGTTCGCTTTGTACTCAAACGGTGATGAAGGAAGACGAGTCGAGGGTGATACAGGTTTGCACGGGTTTCGACTGAGGAGTTGGTTTCAGTTGGTTTACCTTCGGGTTGGGAAGGGGGTATAAGTGCCTTTTTGAAGCCGCGCAAATTGGTCTCGGTCTTGTGGGACTATAGCCGATGGAAAGTTGTCGAAATTCCAAAGGGTTCGGTGGGGTTCAATACTGCGCGAAACCCTGCTTGTCGGCGGAGATCACGGTGTTGTACCTGTCGCTGTACTTTGAGATTATCGGAAGTTTGAATACGGACGAGCTGGGACGAGAAATGCGAGCGTGCCGCCATGATATGGACATCGGAAGAACGTCCGTAGGTGGAAGGAAGAAGTGGGGTGAGGCGTGCGGCCGCTTCGAGTTGGTCGGTTGAGGAACGTCAGGATGGCGAGATGACGAGGAATTTTATAAAACTTGAAAGTTAAAAGTCTTTCGTCTGACGTTGACGCACCCCTTTTTTTCTTCTTTCCCTTGTAGTGGCACCCGTACACCTGGAAAGGCGGAACCAGAAAAACGGGTAGTTTTGGAGGCGCGTGCCATTCGTACCACACGCATACTATGTACAACTCAAGCGGCCCTCAAAGGGCTCGCGGCAGCCGCGCGGTACACTCTGCTATATAACGCATTCTCCCGTTCACCATGAGCAATCGATCTGCTTCTACCCTACCAAGGCCCGTTCTACATGGACTTGCCCGAGGTCCTGCAAGAGCTCGACCGCCTCGACAAGTTTTCACCCAAGTTTCCCGATAAACTCGTCAGCCTCCTCTCCAAGGAAGGGCACAAAGATTACATTCAATGGCTTCGAGACGAAGATGTCTCGTGGCTCGTTGAGTATCTGGACAATGTATGTCTCCGCATTTCGCTTTACCCGTTCTCTGCTCAGCCGACGTAGGCTCTCGATACTCTTTATTCTGCCAGTCCTGCGTTCCGGGAATGTCTAGATGAACTTGGACAGATATGCCGCAACTGGAAAAAGCTGCCACAGTCGCACATATTCGATGGTTCTCTTTTGGTCCTCGGCATGCACCCGGTCGCCTCTGGAGATTATGGAGATGTCTATGAAGGGTTGTTGAACGGCTCAAGAGTTTGTGTCAAGAGACCGCAGATTTACGGCGGAAAGTTAGAGACGGTTAAAGAGGTGCGTTGCAAACGCGATCTTTCCCTGATCACACCGTTGACGAAGCCGTCAGGAAATCTGCCCCGGGGTCATCAAGTGGAAACGTCTGACGCATCCAAACATCGTTCCCTTCCTGGACGTCACTCTCGAACCTCTTCAGCTCATTTCAACTTGGATTTCTGGCGAGGAACTGAAGGAATATATTTTCAATCAACCAGCCACGGACCGGCTCGACCTTGTGGGTGTCCCCGTTCTCTTGTGTCGGGTTACCCTTACGCCCTCCCCAGTTATGTAGTATCGCTGACGGTCTCAATTACCTCCACTCCCGTGACGTGGTCCATGGCGATCTCAAGGGGGTGCGTACTCGTTTGAAAGTCCATCTTGCGATCGTGTTGACGTTTTGACAGTCGAATATCCTCGTGGATGACTCTGGCTGCCCACATATCGCAGACTTTGGCCTAGCCGCGAACTTTGGCGAATTCGAAAGACGCTTGGCCCTGTTGAAGGACTATCCGGACGGGGGTGATTGCGCCATGCAATCAACCGCACCAGAGGTCTTGGGGCAGCAGGAGGCATATAGTAAGGAAGCCGATGTTTTCTCTTTCGCGATGGTCATGGTTGAGGTGCGTTGCTGATACCCACCGTGGCTCCACTGTCGGCCAACCTCCTCTTTACCCTAACGCAGGCTTTCACCGGCGAGGCTCCATTCTACCCTGATACTCCTTTTGCGGCGAGCGCGTCCATATCAGCTGGGAGGCAACCAGCACGACTGGCCCACCCAGATTTTACCGACGAGTTGGGGCATTGATGAAACTTTGTTGGGACAAGGACCCTCACTTGCGCCCAGAAATGTCGGTGGTATTGGAAACCTTGCGTAACTGGTCAGTTCCCCCCTTATCCCGGCGACCGAGCACTCACTAATCTAATCCGCGTGAAGTAACCCCTCGGTTTCAGGCGACAGGGCTACGGCCCCTGCCAGTCCACAAACGCCACTAGAACCCACGGACCCTGAAACGGTCAAACAACCTGGATCTCCCAAGTCCTCTCCATCGAGCGAGGACCAGGAGTCGAACTCAGCCACTGAGACGTCCTCACCAACCAGCAAAGCCGAGAGCAAGGGAGAAGGTGAAGGCGAAAGTACCGGTTCTCGTCCTCCACTCTCTGTCCTCCCAGCACTCCCCACCAACTGTTCTTCCCGAGAAGAAATTGCGAACGAGATAATGTATCTCACCGACCAGCTTGCATCCGTCGCTCTGTTCGGATCGATTGGGATCGGAAAGACTTTCGTGGCCCTCACGCTCCTGCACCATAATCGAACCCAAGCAATATTTGGTGGAAACCGCCATTTCATGCGGTGCGATGACCTCGCGGGTTCGCTGGAGGGTTTCCTTGAGCGTCTATCCGAAGCGATTCATACCAACCGTACCACAGACGTGGCACAACTCAGCTCGCACTTAGAATCCTCCCCTCCACTTATATTATTGCTGGACGGGATTGACCTTATCCTCGACCCGCTGGCTCCCGAAGCCGAACAGATTTCCGCGACAATCGAAGAATTTGGTAGCTACGAGCATGTCTGCCTGGTTACCACCAGCAGGATGCATCCCGACATTCATGGTTTCCACCGGGTCGAAATACCAACTCTTTCCGAGGATGGCGCACGAGACACCTTCTACAGCCTCTGTAACCTGGAGAGGTCATCTGCGGTGGACGACCTCATTGCGAGATTGGACTTCCACCCGCTTTCGATCAATCTTCTCGCCAGCTTCGTACGCGAGAACGATTGGAATGAATCGATGTTGTTAAGGGTGTGGGACGATGACCAGACGAGTTTACCGAAGACAAGTTACTACCGGAGGTTCGAGGACGCCGTAGAATCATCGTTTCGCTCCCCAACGATTAAAGGCCTAGGGATTGTGGCCCGGGATGTGCTCGAGGCGATCGCAGCCTCCCCGGGTGGTGTCAAAGAGAGTATGCTCGACAGCACGTTTTCCGAGATAACTGGAATAGGAGGGGTAGTTGCCGTGTTTTGCAAGTTATCCCTTCTATATCACGAAGACGAGTTTGTGAGGGTGCCCTCACCTTTCCGGTTTTACTTCATGAAGTCTATTCAAACTGCGGTTTACACCACTGGAAGTGATACGGCACACGATCAACCCACCGATGGAGATACCCCATTATATCCATGGTTACCTTCTATCGCTGGTCCGTTTGTTTCACTTTACCTATTTGCGGTTTTGGTATAACAGCCTCGCAGTGTTCCCCGCCGTGTGCCTTCCAAAAGAGCCAAAGAAAAAACGGCAGCCCAATCCCACCCCTCCCAAAAAAACACCCCCAGGATCAATCCTCCACCGCTTCCGTCACCACTTCACAACCAATCCCCTGAACCAGCGGGTGTGGGGGTACCATGTGTTGCAAATCCACCAACGCCCCTGAGACAGACCACTCCGTTGGCCTCCTCCCAGGATTCTCAAGGGATTGAACACTGTCCACCTGTTGATTCCACAGGGGTTACGAGCTGGAGGTCTAGGGTTGATTCCGTAGAAAGCAGCCGATCGCCTTCTCGGGGGAGCAGCTTTCACAACCCTGGCCAATCAAACGACCTACCGGGTATCCACGATCTTCCTGCCTGGCCATGGCACAAGCTCCCGACGAGGAAGCCGGCTATCCCTCCGGAGCAGGCCGAACGATGGGCGGTCACCCGCCTGGTATGTTGTTTATTTTGTGAATACGTTTGGCTATCGATACCATTAACCCACCTCAGCGAGTCGCATCTGCTGTGGTGTCTGTGCTCGGTATGACCGATGATGTGAAACAGGAATTTCCGGACGTTGGTGTAAACCCCCTCCGGTTTGCCTCAAAACCAGAACTTGAACCCGCAGGACACGCCCTCATCCGGATCTGGTGCACCGTACAACTTATTGACGTGAATTTCACCTCACTTTCATAGCTGGGCGCCCCACTCACTCACGATTTGATAGGCCAACCGTTCAGCATGCCTTCGCCTCGCGGAGCGGTGCGTGGATATACTGTTGTCCATTTGTGAGGCAATTCACGAAGGGGGAGACTATGGCTACATTGAGGAACCCGTCGCGAAACTAGTCGAGTGTGTTCACGTGTTTTCCGTTCCTATTGTGTTTCTCACAGATTTCTAACAGGACCTTTATGCGGGTGCATGCTCTCGTGTGGAAACACGTTCACCGGCCGCTCATCCAACGGTGCTTGGAACGCGTAGGCATCGTTCGAGCCATCCGGGAATGTAATGCCGAATTGAACAACGCTACTCACATCTTCTGCGTGCGTACCCTGTGCTCCTACTCGGATTTTACCCTTGCAGTTGTTTACTCCGGTATAGCATTCCATCCAACTCCGGGTTCTCCGCCAGATCCGGGAACCAGGCACCGACACAAAGATAAGACTGTCCTTGACTACGATCGAGAGGGGGATCGGACCTTACGCCATTGACGTTGGGCCCACCTCATCTACGACCCTTTCACCCGTTACAGACCCACCTGGCTATGGGGGACCCGGGTTCGACGGCCATGCAGCCTCACTCGATCCCGGCGATGTCAGAGCGCTTCTGTCCGCCATTCGAGAGCGCCAGGACAAAGAAGACCTAATCCACGACACGGCAGATCTAAGACAGGTCATACAAGCCACATCGCAGACCAACCGCGATGAAATGATCGAGATCCTCCAGATCAGTCGTGTTGAAGTCCCAGAGGCTATCGAAATACTACAGCGTGCGCTCGAGAGGGAGTTTAGGAGGGAGCAGGACGTTGAAGAGGCAGTGATTGAGTGTGTGGAAATCACTTCCAAGAAATCCGTATCCCTCCACTTGCAAGCTGGATCCAACGTGTACCCAACCTCTACCCTCTTTTCGGACTTATTGAAAAGCGGGATTGGGGCCCTGATGAATATGGGCAAGGGACCCAATCTGTCCTCGCCCTCTTGGACGGTCATCATGAGATGGGAGATTGAATGTGACGGGAAAATCGGGACCGGCTTCTCAAACGTGTACAAGGGAACGTGGGGAGGGACGGCCGTTGCGGTCAGGGTGCTGGCTCCAACTGCACCGCATGAACTTTTCATCCACGAGGTAGAGACTTGGAAGCGTCTTTCACATCCGAACGTCCTCAAGCTTCTCGGAGCCTCATCGGCTTCCGGAGAGCCCCCTCGGTTCCTTGTGAGCCCATACGTGAAGCACGGCAGCTTGGACAAGTACCTCAAGAGCGTGGGGCCCCAATCCCAGGCTAACCTCTTGAAGATGATTTACGAGGTAGGGTTGGGCATGGAATATCTGCACAAGGGAGGTGTGTTGCATGGTAATCTCAAGGTACGATAATATACTCGAGTCTCTGTCGACTGGTGTGACGCCCACAATAGGCTGCTAATATCCTTGTTGACCACGAAATCCGTTGTGTCGTCTCCGACTTTGGCCGAATTGGGATGGAGTTCGAGGTGTTGCGGACAAGTGGGGGACTCACCCGGGGTGTGTTTTGTATTGTGAACGTACCGCATTCTGATACTGATCGCCCGGCGCAGGTGGAACCCTCCGATGGCACGCACCAGAGTTGATGGAGGGACATGATGGCCAATTCCGTGCGCCGATGGATGTCTATGCGTTTGCGGTCTGTTGCATCGAGATCCTCACCAATGGTGCCTCGCCTTGGCTGTGGTTCAACAATGAGACTATCAGGAGCCTTGTTCTGGGTGCGTTTATCTTCATCCGATTCCCAGCACTCATTCACCTCCAACTACCTGTCATCCACAGAGGAGAACCGCCGACCGGACATTCCAAATAATGAGCCATGGGTGAAGGACCTCGCCAGAATCATTGAATTGTGTTGGCAGCAGGCACCTCCCTCCCGTCCAAAGTTTTCTAAGGTCGTGGCCAGTGTTGAAGTGGTCGGGAGGGGATACAATGTGCCCTTACAACACACACGACTACATCACCGTCAGTATCGGGTCGGGTCACCTTGATGCCATACAGCTGACTCCGATTAGCTACACCAGTTGACAGAGAAGAGAGCCAAGACTCCGAGGCAGAATCATTCAAAACAGCCCACGATGACCTACCGGAGTCACAACCCTCTTCCAGCGGTGGCAACGCTCGCGAACGGGATTCTGGGGGCCTATCCGCGAGCGCTGGTTCATCACTACCTGACTTGGATCTCGACAGAGAGGAGTGTGCCCACCTCAGAGCGGGTTCACCCCTTGACGAACAGCATTACAGGGAACTGCTTCTGCACGAATTTCACCCATCCCGTGCGTTTTTGCCAATAAAAAACGACGCACCCGACTTGACAATGTGATTATCATACAGTCGTGTTACCGTTGTGGTCCCCGTCCATTGTGGCCATCGGGTCTGTTGGCTACTTGCGCAAACCAGAAGGAAAATTCATTACCTTGTTCAACGCGTTCAACCCAACCGAGACGTCGAGCGGGATGCTTGTGGATATTCCAAACATCGGCGGTTTCGGGAAAGTCAGTCAGATAATCCAACAGCAGGACAAACGAAACCGTGTGCAGAGGGGCTTAGATGTTTTTTGGGGTTGGTTGTCTTGGGCGCTAGCCTTGTGAGTAAGTCGCACTAACGTTGAGCGTATCTCACAATCGACTGCAGGAACAGCTCCGACAGGCGTTATTCGTTCGGTTTGAATGCCAACCACCCGATCGCATTCCTCTGTGTTGAGTCCACGGCATGCAAGTACATCGAAGACCTATCTGCGCCGGAGAAGTGGTTCAGAGCCAACGTAAAAGAAATTTTGAGGGTTTATGGCAAAAGCCATTCGGTCACCAAGGAAGACTTGATTTTAGGTATGAGGGACCGCGTTCAACCGCGGTTCCACGTGCTCACTTTCTTCTCGGCAGTCGTTGGAACGCTGAGTGCGCCTGATTACGCTTTATTTGTTAGTCGTAATCACCCCGACAGTCAGGTACGTGGGGTAATATAGGGACGCTAACGAAGGTACATACTCAAACTTGCACAATCAGGTACATTTCGAGATCTCCGCTCACCCCCAGAACGGTCAGCCATGGGGCAAATTCACGATGTCGACGGACATATCCTCATCGATTCGCGGTGGTTCCGCTTGCCGGGAGGAGCCCACAGTCCCACACTCTTACGCGGGGAAGGTTTCGGTGGTGTCCGGTAGTCCATGCCAGTGGCATTCGTTGCTCCTTGCTCGACTTCAGTTCAAACCCGGCGCACCTGAGCCCACAACATCCTGACCCCACCACGGTTCGCGCTCATTTCCCAAAGTTTTTCTGTATTGGATGGACGATGTTTCCTCGTGATAATGTTGAATTGAGCGTTTACCTACGTGTTCGTTTCCCTTTGTCTCCTTTTGTTCTCTTACTCGCGTCGTTGTTCTTTTGTTCCGCGTTTGGACTCGTACT
>Ga0307515_10001802_pt1 | contig 47802 bp, 52 predicted proteins | sample 17_EM_MG_FD_194513 | JGI IMG/M metagenome (GOLD analysis project Ga0307515, IMG submission 194513) | Populus trichocarpa ectomycorrhiza microbial communities from riparian zone in the Pacific Northwest, United States - 17_EM | ecosystem: Host-associated > Plants > Roots > Unclassified | place... | reverse complement strand
GAAAATGAGCGTCCACGGAGCGTCAACGATTTTTCGTCATGTGTCCTGGGAAATCACACCTCCGATAGATTGTACTCAGTCATAAAAGAATTTTTGGCTGCCTTTCTAGGCAAAACAGATTGCAATACCCTCCCTGCCCCATCGTGAAAATGAGCGTCAACGGAGCGTCAACGATTCTTAGTCATGCGTCTTAGGAAATGACACCTCCGATAGGGTGTATTGAGTCATAAAGGAATTTTTGGCTGCCTTTATAGGCAAAACAGATTGCAATACACTCCATGCCCCATCTTCAAAATGAGCGTCAACCGAGTGTCAACGATTGTTGGCCTTCCATCATGGTTAATCACAGCGCGATGTGGCGGTTATTGTCTATATATATCGTTTTGACTGTTATCATACTCTAAAAGGCTCAAGAATACTTAGTGGTAGCTCTGTAAATGATATAAGTTGTTACTGTCCCGGAGGATGTGGCTAGAATATCCCGTACATATATGCCTATAAAGGCTGTCATATCCTTCTTTATGGTTGTTTGTGATCACGCACCACTCATATTGCCGAAGATGCAAGACCAAATATCGTTGACGCTCTGTTGACGCTCATTTTCAGGATGTAGTTGGGAGCTTGAGTATTCTTGTTTTGCACATCAAGGCGGCTAATACGTCGAAAACGAACCGTGATGTACCATGGTCAATATTTTACGATTAACAGTCGCATATCTGAATGTGACCATAAATATAAAACCTGAAACGCAGAACCGGAGATTGGAACCGACGGGTCTAGCCAAACCCGGCGAAACCCGCGGGTTGACGGGTATGGGTCCGGGTTTGGCCCGCCAAGAGTCTGCGGGTCGGGTTTTCGGACGGTTCTGGAACCGAACCGACCCGTTTTTGCGGTCCAAACCCGGACCGCTGGCGGGTTACCCGTACCCATTGGTAACACTATTCATGCGCGATGTCACATGATACTAGGAAGGAAATTACCAATAAACCCCAAGCTATCCAAAAACCTGTGACGCACGTAAGGATCGATGCCTGAGATAAATCGATTAGACCAGAGGAAACCAACAAGCCCACAACCTCTAACCCAAACCAGCAGGAACACTAGAAAACCCTAAGCAAACAAAACACCTCCACACCTGCCATAATCAGTGCCTCAGATGAATAGATTACAGCAATGCAACCTCACATCACAAGAATCCGACCCTAACCTGAATGCAACAACCATCGCCTCCTCTGCAACACAAGGACTGGTGCACTCCTCGCCTACCGAGCCATCCAGGCGCGCCTCAGGGAGAAGGACATAGGGGAGGCTGTTACCAACAGCCGATTTGCCCAGCAGCTGCTGATCCACATCAACATCCAAGGTGTTTCCAGCTGACTCAACTTCTCGCAGAGTTGGCACCGCTGGGCGAGGTTTTTCCGACGGCCCAAGCCTCAAAGCTCCAGCCCACTGACGGGTTGAGTCTCCGGAGCTCGTGGTCATGGGCCAGGTTCTGGGGCATGTGGCAGTGGGGCAGTCGCTGGAGGTCGTGGCTGCGGGGTATGCTCGCGTATCTCCTGGCGGTACTCTGGATGCACCATTGGCTGATCATCTATGATGGTATCTACATTGTCAGCCAATGTATGTACCATCTCGCCCTGGCCAATCATCCAAGGATCTTTGCCCTCAACCTCATCGTCATCCTCCTTCTCATCCTCATCCTCCCCCTCCTCCTCCTTCTCCTCCTCCTCCTCCTCCTCCTCATCTTCCTCCTCTTCATTTTCCTTGTTTTCATCAACACCGTCCCTTTCCGTATCCACATCGCCATCTAAATGAATGGCGTGTGGATCGTCCACATCCTCCTCCATCCACGTATCCACATCCCAATTGTGTGCTAAGTCATATTTCCCGTCCGACTACTTCGAGGAGTCAGTATCATCATCGGAGGAAATTGACACAGCGGGCGATATTTCAGGCTCGAACGTTAGCAGCTCCAGTTAGCCCTCCATGTTCCATTCCTCTTGCTCCCTTTAGACTTTCCACCGCTCTGTGAGCCTTCTCCCCCTGATGTTATTTTAACAATACCATTCCCTTTCCCGTTCCCATTCCCATTCCCCATCCTCGACCCCTTCATCAGCAAAATGTATAGTGGTCCAGAAGCCACACGCAATTCTCCCAGACACTCCGGGTGACCTCACCAGTGCTTCTAAGTACTTCTAGATGCTCCCAGACCCCCCTGGAGCTAAGCAAAGTGCTCTCAGACTCTGCAAGAGCATTCTCAGGTGCTCCTGAAAGCACCTGCAGTTATGGAGTTGCATTCCGGATGCTACAAGATTTGACTTCTAGAACAGTCAAATTTTGGAGCGACTGAGACCTCGGCGCAGATCTGGGGGAGACTTCGAGAGAAGCTGAGACTGTTATGCAGCTCAGCGGGATACTTTGAGAGCAGCTCTGCGGGAGACTTGGTGTTGTATTCTCACAGCAGTGGTTCTTACATAACCACAAGGCATTTCGTCTTATCATATGCTTCTTTGTCACAGTCACAAGATTCGCTACTTCATAATATGGCATGCATTATTCAAGTCTCTCTACATATATACACACAGTCAATCTGGCCACAGATGGTACTCGAGCATAATCGGAGGAGCACCTGGACATGCCCCTTGAGTGAACTTAGAGATGCACCACTTAGAGGCCATTGTGGTCAAATGATGGAGCTAGAAGGCAGAGAGCCCACCATCAACACTCCGCCGCACGTCTCGCGACATCGAAACAGATTTCATTGGAAATCACATAGAAATCGGGTGAGCGGATATGATACCACCCGGGGTTGAGGATCCACGAAATCTCGGACAGAGCGAGTGAGACCAAACGTTGGGAGAGATAGAGTGTGTATTTTCATTCTATGATAAGATGGGATGGAGATGAGATTATGTCTATCCACTCCAGGGTCTGCCGAATGTATACTCCCCGTCACTCTTTCCACCTCCGTTATCCCTGTATCTCTGTACACCTGCCGTTCTTGTTGTTGTTGTTTATGCATACTGTATGCAAGCAAATCAGAGTATGACAGGACGTAAAAATCCCCTCCGCCTCCAGGCAAGCCGGTTAGACGGCGGAGCCCCCCCCCCCACTACCCTTCATCCCCGCTGATATATATGAAAGCTGACAGATAGAATGAAAGCAAAACTAAACCGAAGGCAAGGAGTGAACAGGATAGGAAACGAAGGTACGACTAGAACCCCGCATCACCGCATCCCCGCACCTGAGCCCGCCACTGCTCTTCCTCGATCCGGTCGTCCATTTGGGCGGGGAACTTCCCGACGTCAGTAGCCGCCAGGAAGTCCATCACGGCATGTTCGCACTCTTCTACGGATAACAGCTCCGAGATCTGCACGTGTCTGCATCTGCCCGCTTTCCAGCCAGTCGCCTTTCCCACCGCCTTCCATAGTGTCTTTTGCTGGTCTCTCCACTGGCTGCAGTGGTGGAAGAGGTGTTCCCGCGTCTGGGCGGCCGTCCTGCCCCCTCTGCCCCACCACCAGCATTTGTTGTCCTCTCGGTGGCTGTACCGTTTTAGGTAGACTCCAGTGAGTGCATGCCCGCACTTTTGTCTGTAGAACCTGGTAGCCAGTGACTACACGCTTGTCATTGGAACAGGTCTCTTGGTCCCCGTCTTGGTCTTGAGTCTCTAGCTGCAGTGCTTGCTGCACTTGTCGGCCTCCCACTCAGCCTTGGCTCCTGACCTCCCCTCAAAGATTCATCAAGCTCTATTCGAGGCCGAGTTGTATGGCCGCTCCATCGCCATGCCTCCGCCTGCGTCGCGAGTGAGGTTCGGCTGGCGGTCTGCTTCTTCGTTTCCGGGGAAGCTGGATAGTCCCAGGACCGAGTGAAATTCGGTTGCGATGCCGTGGGCAAGGTGAGCCCGTGCTCCCCGATCAATCCACCTGACTACTCGCCGCCCCGGGCCCGGCTCAAGGTGTGCCATTCGTCGAATTGCGGCTTGTGAGTCGCTGAAGACTGCCACCATTTTCACTCCGTCATCTTGTAGTCTCGCACTTGTTTTGACCGCCTCGCCAACTGTGAGTCCAATCGCCCACGGCTCAGCATCCAAAGCCCCCATAGGTCCGGTGCCCAGATACCTGAGCCGGGTCCTCCATTCATTACTGTGTTTACCCACTGCTGCTGCTCCCACTCAGCCGTGGTCAGAGCATGACCCGTCTGTCCACCACATCGAGACTCCCGCTTCGACTTTTGCCTCCTTCCCTCTTGCCCAGTGCTGAGCGGCACTCTTGGCTGTGCTTCTGTTGTTCAGTATCACGATATTCGCCACTGGTTCTGTGCCGGGGGCCGGCCAGCTCATGCATTTGGTTGTCCGGCCCTGTTCGCGTTCTGTCTCGGCTACTTGGCATGTTGGTGTGCAAGACAATGGGTCTTCGTGCAGCTCCTTCAATTTGCTGCTGCATGCGTTTGCTAGCCTCGCTGCAACTCGTTGTTGTCAGGAGTCTAAGATCACAGGCGCGGGTGTGAGCCCTGACTCCCTCATTAATGCCCCCCTTGGGGTTCTGGGCAGCGCTCCCAGGACGGACCTGGCTTGTGGATTGAGGAGAAGTTGGAGGTCGTCTCGCTTGCCTATTTCTTTGGGATCCCTCCAGAGCTCGCTCCCATATAGCGCGACTGCTTGGACGCAGGCTACTTGGATGGCCCTTACACTTTCTGGTACTACCCCGCATGTCTTTGTGAGGGTTCGGAGTCTCGCTTCTGGTGCCCTGGCATTCTTCATGCCTCGGTACAGGTGTTTCTTGAACGTCCGGTGTGTGTCCATCCAGCCGCCCCGCAAATGCGTCGCCAATTTGTTGATCCATACGAACCCATTCCTGACCATTATCTTCGCTGTCAGCTTTGGCCGGATGTGTTTTTTGTGGCCTCACCTGCGCATAAACAGGGCGGGTTCCGTCTTTGCCGTATCGAACTGTTGCCCTCGTCTACTTGCCCACTCGATGCTCTCTGCTGCGCATCGCCCGAGTGTCGTGACGACCTGATAGACATCGCTTCCAGTCGCCTCCCAGCCAAGATCATCGACAAGAGACAATTCTTCGGCTGAGACGTACTCTTCGACCCACTTGATCAGTCCTGTGGTGTAGATCGCGAAGATAATTGGTGACACGGGTGAGCCCACTGGGTGACTCTCCACGGCGTTGCCCTCGATGATCATGTCCACTGTTTTTTCTGAGAGAAAGCTCCCGGTCCATTGTGTAAGGTCTCCATTCATTTGTCTAACCTTCATTTAGTTGACTAGTCTTCCTTTTGCCACGCTTGGGAAGGCTGCCTTGGTGTCCATGAGAAGCACGCCTGCTATGTGGCCGTTTGTCCAGGCTGGATGAGCTGTGTCAACCATGATAGTCGCTGCATGGATGGCGGGCTGCCTCATGCTGCTCCTGAATTGTCCGTCGCTCCGTAACCCTCTTCATTGGGCCTCTTTTGACAATAGCGCCGCAAGCACTTCTTCGACCACTTTTCCCATGCAGCTCTGCAGGGAGATGGAGCGATACGCCTTCAGCTTCGTATGGTTGTCTTTGCCACGCTTGGGACTCACCACCCCGCTAGCCCGCTTCTATACTGCTGGGTGTCTTCCCGTGCGAATGGCCGCTTTTGTCAGCCCCATCATTCTCTGTGTAATCCATCTCCAGAGTAGCCATATGGCGCCAAAGGACAGCTTGTCTGGGCCCCGGGCCTTTTTGACTGATTGAGAAAAAAGGGCTGGCTCAACTGCTTTCTTGGTGACGCGTTTGTGTGCGCTTTCAGCTCGGGATAGCTCATAGTACTGGTCGTCGTTGTTCAGGGGGAAAGACTCGCACCTCAGCATCTCCTCCTTCTCCATGGCGGTGTTTGCCTGCTTGGCTTCTCTGTGCGTTAACGCCTCCCTAGTCATGCTCGCTCGAGGGTTGGCGTATCGTGCTGCTCTTCACACCTCGGCTCGCCTCAGGTTCTGGAGGTAGTGAGTCCACATTTGGCTCTTGGTCCGCCAAATCGACTGCTGGAGCTCGGCCTGCTCCCGCGCAGCTTCCTGCGAATTCCGTCTTCTTCGTTTTTCTCTTCCAACCGCTCAGCTCCGCTCTTTGATGTCGGCGTTCCACCGCAGTATCGATTTGGCGCTGATCCTGATCCTCTTTGCTGTGGCATTGAGAACACTGCTCATTGCTTCCTGACACCATGCGGCCTCCTGTTCCACCTCATCTTCTTTGAATTCTACATGCAGATGAGCTCTCTTCTTTGCTAGATCCGCCCACAGCTTCTCGGCTGCCTCCATGTCCTCCTCAGTCATCGCTGCTAAGTTCCACCCTACAACCCTCTCATGATCCGCACCCTGTTGCCTGTCGGCTTCAACCTCCCACTCAATAACCTTGTGGTCAGATCCGGTGGCATGGTCATCACCCAGTATGAACCATTTCGTTATCACTCAATCAGCTTATGTAAAGTCAATGACCGACTCGGGTTCATGGTCCTCTCCTGTCCTGCAGAGGGTGGGCTGGCCATCATTCCCAACATCCAGTCCATTCTTGTCAATCACCTCTTCCCAGAAGGCGGTGTTCCTCTGCACACAGCACCTCGGGTCCCACTGACTGCTGTTTGCGTCACAATCTCCCTCGAGGACTGTTCTGCCCTGCCTAATGACTCACTGCCACCTCAACTTTCGTGCCATTCTCTCACCTGACTGCGTGTCTCTTTGATCGTAAATATCGACAATCCTCGTTTTCATCTCCCCTCTCTTCCTGACATTGGTGACAATGACATTGTCGTTAGCTCCCCTGCTTGAATCCCTCCGCTCATTAACCCCCAGACCACTCCACTTTTGTATGGCTGTCCAAACTCTAATTCTTTTTCTTATTTAGTATGCCGAGTGGCTGATCCCTACACCTCCCCTTTCCCTCGGTGGCTCCTGCAAGCACACTACGTCTGCCTGACATTCGACCCCTGTCTCCAGCGCCGCAATGGTCCACTTGTACGACCTAGCGCAGTTGATCTGGATCACTCTAAACTTTGGTAGCCAAGGCTGCCGTTTCAGTCACAGTGCCAGTCGCGGCCATAGTCGCACTCTCGGTCATTGTAACATCTTCTCCCTCACCCGTTGCCTCCTCTTCCTCCGCTTCCACCAAGTCCGCTCCGCTTCCCCCCCCCTTCTTTCCAGTTCCCTTACGCCTATGTCCAAGCATCACTGTGTTCATCCCCAATGCCACGCCAGTGGCTGCATTCGCGGATGCCAGCCCTGCTGGTCATATTCCCCTATTCTGCCGCGCCGCCTTGACGGCCTCAGGCTTCTTTGCGCATCTGTTTCTGAACACGATCTGATTCCCTTCGCAGTTGAGGCACTTCTGTAGCGTATGACCGCAAAGTGATCCTTACTTCGCTGCGCACCCCACCACGTTGCACTTGTGGTCGCCTGTCCGGTGATGACCTGAGCAGTATCCACATGTGGGATTGCTGCTGCGCTTGTTCTCGATGTGACCCCATCCACACCAGAGCTCACATCTGCTGTCAGGGCCCGCATGTGTGTACACTTCGACTCGGTACCGCACTCCCGCCACCTTGGTGCCCTTCTTGACGGAGCCCTTTGCCACCTTGCTTCCGTTTACAACAAATACAACCGATGATGAGGCGATTTCTCCACTCTGCCTCCTCTCTCTGCAGGCGCGGGGGTCCACAAGCCAGCATACTTGGGGGGGGATTGTTACGCTCTCATTCCCTGCTGTAAATTCCTCGCGCATCTTCTGCAGGCCTTTTGTGCCTTTTCCCAGGTACCGTACAAGAGGTACTGCATGGATCGTCAGCCGTTCCCAAGACTCTTTTGCTTCGACATCCACGACTCCTTTGTCAACAGTCCTCTCGGCTTTGATGATGATGCCATGATATCGCAGAGCCATCTTCGCTGTCGCATTCTGGTTCGTGATTGCCGGGATCGCTCCTTTGGCGTTGCTTCTTGCGTTCATCATCCTAATGTGGGCCGGGGCCTTCTGGTGGAACAGCGCTCTGTTGATTGCCGACGCAATTTCTGGGTCTATCTTGTTGGGGGGTGGCACACAGTCGTCTCTCCTTTAAATTAGGCGTCTCTCTGCAATGCTCGATCCCGTCATTTGGGGGGGGCCTCGGCCAGTGGGTGACTTCTGACTCTGCATTTGGGGTTGGACTGTCTCCCACCATCCGGCCAGATCAGGTGTTGGCTTTGGTTTAGGTTTGGGTTCATGTCGCAGTTCAGGCTGCAGTGTAAGTTGCAGTGTGGGTTAGGGTTTCTGCCGCTGCTGCAGCAGATGGCGCTTCTCTGGTTCTCCATCCTGCGTTGCGCCTACATGCTGTGAGGCCTCTATGCCTCCTCCATCCTGCCTAGCGGTCTCGTCGGTTCCATCCCTCCTCGCCTCCTGGGCCCGTGCCGCTTCACATAATCTAGCATTGGCCAGCACCTCCGCCATCATGTCCGAGATGCCCGTCCCCCATAGTACATTGTACTTGTGGCGCTCATGCCACTTCGTCTCCCTATCCTCCAGCCAGTCTCTCATGCCGAGCGATTGCAGCTCTTCACAGACTGCATGCGCTTCTAACATTGTAGCCATCATATCGATCATTGGGTGCAGCTGAGTCACATCGCACGCCTGCTGCCTCACTGTACGCTCCATTCAACATCTTCAGTGTCCGGTGCGCTCACAGGCTCCGAGGTCTCGTTCCGCAGTCATTTCCCGTTGTTGTTAGGCTCCCACTGCTTCGTTGCAGCCGCGAAGGACACGCGCATTATCTTTCCCGACCGTTGCACTTCCGCACTGCTGGCCTCCGTATCTTCCGCCATGTCCATATCTCTCTCAACTGGGGGTTTCCCAATTGTACCTCCAAATAGACTATTGCCCTCTTCGGTCGCCATCCTGGCTGGGTTGCCTAACATTCGGTAGTGGTGTCGCGTCGCTCGCGTTCGGCCTCCTTCCATCGTCCAGGGGGGCTGCGAGTGTCGGTCTAGGGCCAGTTCGATGCTAGAAATCGAATGCCACTTTCCAGATGTCGCTCTCTGTCGGGGTTGCTGAGTTATTTGGATGTTACAGTATCTGATCTTGGCCAAAACTTTCCACAACTCCACTCAATTACGTGGATTTCTGTGCACATTCTTCTTTGCTGACGCGCCAACTCTCTTCCGATTGTCCAGGTGTGCTGGGAGTCTCGCTCTGGGGTCAATTCGACGTTAGTAATTGATTGCCGCTCTCTGTTCATTGATTACTATCGTCATTGTTGACTTAATTGGCGATTTTCGTTTTGCCAAGACACGCATCTGCGACAGTCAAGTAGGCTCAACCCGCTGTCATTGGTTGAAGATGTACTTGGAGGCTGTGATCGAGAATGTTTGGAGATGCACTTGGGGACCGAGAGATCAAGTGAACACTGAGATGTGCTTCGAGGCCGTGATTGAGCGAGATTCGAGATGCACTTGGAGACTGAGTGATCGAGTGAACTCAGAGATGCAATTGGGGGCAATGAATGAGCGAGTTTGGAGATGCACTTGGAGGCCGAGATTGAGTGAAGACAGTGATTCACTTGGAAGCCATGATTGAGCGTGTTGGGACATACACTTGGAGGCCATGATCGATCAGGATTGGAGAAGTACTAGGAGGCGGTTGATCTGGAGGGGATTGATCTGAAGACGGTTGATCTGAAGGTGGTTGATCTCGAGGCAATTGATCTGAAGGCGGTCAAACTGGAGGCAGTCAATCAGGAGGCAGTGAATGTGGTAGCAGCGAATCTGGAGGCGGTAGATCAGGAGGCACGTGCGATGGAAACTGAGAGTCAATTCATTTGTTGATTCGCAATTGTGAGAATTGACTACAAAAAGGTCTGCGGGGAGCTAAGAGACTGGCTGGGAGCGGGAGACAGTTGATCGTGGGATGATGCAGCACTCGGTGTATGCTGTACTTGGTGTATCCTGTACATGGTGTGTGCTGTACTCAGTGTATGCTGTAATGGGTAAATGCTGTACTCGGTGTATGCTGTTCTCGGTGACAACTCTTGATAATGGCATCGACAGATAGAGAGGGATGACTTAACTTCGTGTGCTTAGGTGATAGTAGAGTTGAAGATGAGAAGGAGAGAGATGAGAAGAGATGGGGCAAATGATCATGAGAAACTGGGACTAGGAGAATGTCATTTGCGAGTGAATTTACCATCCCCGATACAGCAGGTATAAGTCCCGAACCAGTCTGTAATTACGCCAATATGACGTCTTCCCCATGAAATCAGGCAAATTCTACCCCTGATTTCTTATATCCGCTCATATCCTCCACATTGTTCTCATCTTCATCCCCCATCTCTCTCTTTGTTGTCCACAACTCTATCAGCATCGCAGACCATAACGTTAAGTCATCTCTCTCTATCTCCCCATGCCATGATCATGAGTCGACATCGAGTACAGCATAAACCGATTACAACAGACACCGAGTACAGCATATACCGAGTACAGCATACCGAGTACAGCATACACCGAGTACAGCGTCCACCCAGGATAGATTGGCTTCCCTTCATTCTCATGATTACGAGTTGACCCCTGAAGGTAGCGTCAGCTTCCGGAGTGCCTCCCTACATGATTGATTGTCATCGGTCAGCTCCACATGAGTGCTCAAAGGTAAATTCACCTTGTCACATTCCCACGTTTGTGAGTAAACTAACTGATGAATAGAGTCTCAGCACCTGGCGCGCCGTCCATCAACCGCCTCCAAATACTTGTCCAATCTCGCTCGATTTTGGCCTCGAAGTACACACGATCATGGCCTCCAAGTTCATCTCCATACTCGCTCGATCACAATCTCGGAGTGCATCTCTACGCTCACTCGATCATGGCCTCCAAGTGTATCTCCAAATACCCTTGAGTGCCGGCTCCAAGTGCATCTCCAAACTCGCTCGATCACAGCCTCTGAGTGTCTCTCTAAGTACACTGGATCATGATTTTCTGGTGCACTTGGAATTACTCCTATGCACCGCCTGCAGCCAGTCCTGATATAGCGTGTGTAGATGGGTAGCTATATAGATAGATAGATGACAATGCAAACTAAATACATGAGTTTTGAACAATCGTTGAACAGTCAGTAGTAGCTACGATTTCCAGGAGCACCAGCAGCGTTCCCAAAGAAGATGTTGTTTTCCCCAGACTGCTTTATAATGATTCGAGCTACTCGCAGGTGCTCGCAGGGTTGTCGTCGGCGCTCCCAGACTTGTCGTCAGCGCTCCTATGCTTGTTGCCCGCACTCCCAGAATAGTTGCCGGCAGTCTCAGGTGCTCCCAGATGCACCCAGAGTTGTTTGCGGCGCTCAGAGGTGTTCTCAAACTTATCACAATCACTCCCATGGTACACCTGTACCAGTCATCGGAGATCCCAGCTTCTCCGAAGGCCGGCCAGAATGCCCTCCTCGGGTCTGATACTCTCCTGAACCTGACACATCTCAGTTTACACTCCACATCCTCTCAGACACTCCTGGAGGCTTCCAGTGACTAAAATACATTTGGCTGATGTTCCCATCACCCATTGCGTTCACCTTCCCCTTCCCGTCTTCAAACGGTTTCCATTTCCCCATCCCATCATTCGTTCCGTTCCATTTCCCGGTTGATTCGTCACTGCCCTGCATGTCCTACTCACTGTCATTGTCGTTATTATCATTACCATTGCGAGGATGTCACCTTCCACAGCTTGCTGAGCCAGTATCTGCTGAGTAGTCAGTATCATCATCCTCATCGATTTCTTCAACCCTATTCAGTGGTCTGACACCCAGGAAGTCACCTGGCATGTACTGCCCGCAGCTTGGCAGCTGAACCTTTGCCCTGGATCATCACTACAATACCACGGGAAAGGTCCGCCGGTGCGTTTAACCGTCAGCAAACTGATTGTCTCCGGATTAGAGAGATTGACCTGATCCCCGTAAGCACTGGGGTTGTCCCACCTCCAATTGTTCATTTGGTTGCGGGTTTTGTCAAACAATTGCCCCACATGTGAGAGAAAGGCAGCCCACTACACCCAAAAACGCGAACTCCTGCTCCTGCAGTGCAGCCACATCAGCTGGAATTGTGAAAACTGGCGAGTCGTGACTGGATCAGGAAGCAATATGTCATAAACGAGATCCCATGCCCACTCATCCTTGATGTCGCAAACATTGTATATCCGTATTATTCCATAGACATCAGCAAAATGTGTTATAGTCACTGGGAGCCTCCAGGAGTGTCTGAGAGGATGTGGAGTGTAAACCTAGTTGCGTCAATTTGAGGAGAGTATCAGACCCCAGGAGAGTATTCCGGCTGGCCTTTGGAGTAACTGGGGTCTCTGATGACTGGTACAGGACTACCGTGGGAGTGATTGTGACAATTATGAGAACACCTCAGTGCGCCGGAGAGAACTTTGGGTACACCTGGGGGCACCTGGGAACACTGATGGTGCGCCTGGAAATCATAGCTACTACATATCGTTCAACGATTTTTAAAACTCATGTATTCAGTTCGCACTCTTCTCATCAATGCATCTATATAGCTACCCATCGACACATGGTATGACTGGATTGGCTGCAGGTGGTGCTTGAGAGTGATTCAAAGTGCGGCGGGAAATGACAATCGAGGGAACCCCGAGATACACTCCGAGGCCTTGATCAAGTGAGTTTGGACTTACACTTGGAGGCGGTAATCGAGCGTATTTGGAGCTTACACGAAGAGGCCATGATCCACAAAACTCGGAGGTCGTAATCGAGTGAGTTTGGGGATACACTTTGAGGCAGTGATTGAGTGAGTTTGGAGATAGACTTGGAGGCTGTAATCGAGTGAGTTTGGAGATGAACTTGAGGGCCCTGATCGAGTGAACATAGAGATGCACTTCAAGATCGTGATTGAGTGAGTTTGCAGAAGCACTTGGAGGCCGTAATTGAGCGAGTGTGGAGTTACACTGGGGGGCCATGATCAATTGAACTTAGAGATGCACTCCGAGATCACAATTGGGCGTGTTTGAAGATGATCTTGGTGGGCAGGATTGTACGACCTTGCAGGCCGGAATCGGGCAAGTCCGTAGATACACTTGAAGGCGGTGATCAAGCAAGTTTGGAGATGCACTTGACGGCCGTGATCGAGCGAGTATGCTGATACACTTGGAGGCCGTGATGGTGCTAGATTGAACGATTACTTGGAAGCGGTCGATGGATGGCGCGCCAGGTGCTGAGAGGCTCTATTCATCAGTTAGTTAACTTGCAACCATGGGAATGTGACATGGTGACCATACCCGTGAGCGCTCATGGGGAGCTGGCTGATGGCAGTTGATTGTGTAGGGAGGCACTCCAGAAGCTGAAGCTACATTCAGTGGTCCACTCGTAATCATGAGAATGAAGGGAAGACAAACCCTCTTGGGTGGATTCTGTACAGGGTGTTTGTTGTACTTGGTGTATGCTGTACTTGGTGTATGCTGTACTTGGTGTATGCTGTACTTGGTGTATGCTGTACTTGGTGTATGCTGTACTTGGTGTATGCTGTACTTGGTGTATGCTGTACTCGGTGTCAATTCATGATCATGTCATGAAGAGATACAGAGGGATGACTTAAATTTGTATCCTGCAATGATGGTAGAGTCGTGGACGAGAATGAGAGAGATGGGGATGAAGATGACAAAGATGTGGAGGGTACGAGTGGATATGAGACATCAGTGGTACGACTCGCCTGAGAGGGTTGCAATGACCTTGTATTAGTGTGATTACACGCCTGATAGGGACTTGTATCTGCCGGATTGCGGACGGTACATTGACTTACACATGCAATTCACTTAAGTCCCAGTTACTCATGATGATTTGTCCCATCTCCTCTCATCTCTCTCGTTCTGATCCTCAACTCTACGATCACCTAAGATTACGAGCTTAAGTCATCCCTCCGTATCACCCCATGCAATGATTGGGAGTTATCAACAAGTACAGCATTCACAGAGTACATCATACACCGAGTAGAGCATACACCGAGTACAGCATACACCGAGTACAGCATACCACGAGTACTGCATACACCGCATACTGCAGCGTCCCAGTATTCACTGTCTCCCACTCCCAGCCAGTGTTTCATCTCTCGGCAGACCATGGTGTACTCAACTCTCTATATCGCCACAATCATGAGTCAACCAGTGAATACAGTCTCAGCTCCCGTGGCGCCTCCCGCCCGAACTACCGCCTGCAGATTGACTGCCTCCAAGTACTGCTCCAATCCCGCTTGATCATGGCCTCCAAGTGCATCTCCCAACTTGCTCGATCACAGCCTCCAAGTGCATCTCCGACATTGCTCGTTCATAGCCTCCAAGTGTATCTCCAAACCTGCTCAAACACAGCCTCCAACTGCATCTCTGAACTCACACAATTCTGGCCTCCAAGTTCGCATGATCTCGGCTTCCAAGTGCATCTCCACACTTGCCGGATCCGTCCCTTGGAGAGCATCTCCAAGTTCACTGGATCGCAGTGTGGTGAAACCATGGAGCTAGATGCCAGACAGCCCATCATGAACACTCTGCCGCACGTCGCATGGCATCCCAAAGGAATCTTTGAGAAAGAGCTGTTCTGGCTCGAGGAGCATAGGAACAGGGTGAGACACTATGAAAGGATGCCCGGCCATCATGAACCACACACATTGTGTGGATCTAAGAAAGCTCTGCAAGAGTGCATGAGACTAAGAGCTGGGAAAGATCGAGTGTGTATTTCATATAATGAGATGATATCAATCTACCCCAGGGTCTCCCAAATCTATACTTCCTGTCGCTGAGTTCATCTCCCTGATCCCTGTTTCTCAGAATCAATATATATCGAGAGACGTAGATCATACGTGCCATATTATGATATAGCAAATCTCGTGACTGTAACAAAGATAAATATGGTAGAGAAAATGTCGTGCGGTTGTAGAACGCTAAGAACGACATGTGTGAGAATATGGAATCATGTCTCCGGCAGAGCTTGTGCGATGGTCTCAGCTGCTCTTGCAGTCTCCCACAGACCTGTGCTGACGTCTCAGCTGCCCTTGAAGTCTCTTGCAGACCTGTGCTCGGGTCTCAGCAGCTCCAGAATTTCACAATTCTAATTGTCAAATCTCGTAGCATGCTGAATGCACCTCTATAACTGTCGGTGCTTTCAGGAGCACCTGAGAATGCTCTTTTCAGAGTCTGAAAGCGCATTGCAAAGCTCCAGGGGGCGCTGGGAGCATCTGTAAATACTTAGAAGCACTGGTGAGGGCTACTGGAGTGTCTGGGAGGTTTGTGTATGGCTTCCGGACCGATTTACATTTTGCTGATGCAGCAATCAGAAACATGCCCCAGGATGCACATTGAAACATCATCTGTAAAACTGGAAGCAGCAAGAATATGAAGCAGTATGCAGTCGGACGTAAGTATATAAATATCGTGGTAAACGGCCAGTAATTAACCATATAACGTACAGCGCGTGGACGTAGAGAGCTACCCGATGAATCTATGAATGCCGGCAGAGGGAAACATCCATTGTCAACGAAGGCATATGTCCGCAGAGTCCGCGAAGTCAAACTTCATGAAGTTGCCAGCTCTGGCATTTTTGCGGACATATTTCCGGGTAAGCATCCCCGTGAGTGGCCAAAACAGCCAGTCATCACCTTAGAGGAGGCGACGGAAGCGTATATGGTTGAGGTAACAACCGAATCTCAGTGATACTAGCAGCATCTAATTTCTTGTAGGTTTTCAACATGTCTGCTACTATGGCAAGGCAAGTAGGTCGGGTACAGCTGGAATAGTCCGACATGCGCCTGGCCTTGATTATGGCGAAATGGCCAAAGGAGGGTTTTCGCGCGCCGTAAGAGAGAAATCACAATTCCTGATCAAGAAACCTCGCGGTGGGGTCCGAGCAGAGAAGCAGTGGCGTGTAGAGTTTCCGGGGCATAACAATGTGATGGCAGCAATAGAAAGACACCCGGCTATGCTTTGTCAAAACCACACGGCCGGATGCCTTCCTTGCCAAAATGGCACGGCAAAGAATCCACAGACATCGTGTAGATGGACAGGAACAGGTGCACCTCCACCTGACGGACGCAGAGAGCCGACTCCAGAGCTGATAGCACCCCTGCCCAGAACACCACCCGCCCCAACTGATAACAGTTCCGAAGCTCTACGTTCCCAAATCATCAATTTGCTGGCCAGATATGCGTATTCACATACCTATCCTCTGTGAGCGGAATTTTTTACCCTTGATGCATTTGCCCAGGATAGCCAGCACAATACAGATTTTGATCCAGATATGCTGACTGAGGAAGGAACATCCACTGGTAAGTACACTATCTGCTGTGTGGTAATGCAGCTGACATCCATGTTGAGGACCAGTGCAGCCTAGTGAGCGAATCTGCAAGTGATGACGAGCATTGATCGAAAGGCACGTGATTTTGGAGATTCTTATTATATATTTATATGTATTATTAAAGAACAATGTACTGATCAAGAAGAAAGTAAATGAACACACTAGAAAGGCTCCCACAACAATCTGAATGATGGACTACCTTGAGTCAAATGATTGCATAATGTGGATACACCCGTGGCTAAACGAGCATCAACGGAGCGTCAACAATTTCAGGTCATGTAAGCCTGGTACTTGAAAATTGATTTGCTCGTGGTTATACATGATTGAAGTATTGGCCGCCTGTATTGGCAAAAATCATATTGACACGCTCCCTACCTCATCATGAAAATGAGCGTCAATGGAGGGTCAACAATCCTTGGTCATGCATCCTGGGTAATCACACCGCTGATAGGTTGCAGGCAGGCATACAGGAATCATTGGCCGCCTGTATAGGCAAACCAGATTGCGATACCCTCCCTGCCCCATCTGGAAAATGTGTGGAAATGGAGCGTCAATGATTGTTGGTCGTGTATCTTGGGTAATATGGGGTGCGACAGGTTGCAAACAGTCATAAACGCATTATTGGCTGCCTTTATAGGCAAAGAGACAGAGAAACTCTCCCTGCCCTATTTTGAAAAGTAGCATCAATGGAGTGTCAACGATTGTTGGTCGTGTTTCTTGGGGAATATGGGGCATGACAGGTTGCCTACAGTCATGAACCAATTTTTGGCTGCCTTTATAGGCAAAGGCCAAAGAGAACCGCTCCCTGCCCAATCTTAAAACTGAGCGTCAACGGAATATCCACGATTCCTCGTTGTGTATCTTGGGTATTATGGGGTGCGACATGTTGCACGCAGTCAAAAGGCATTATTGGATGCATTTATACGCGAAAGAGACAGAGAAATGGTCCCTTCCCTATCCTGAAAATGATCGTCAAATGCCCGTCAACAATTGTTGGTCGTGTATCGTGGGTAATATGGGGTGAGACAGGTTGCATACAGTCATAAACAAATTATTGGCTGCCATTATAGACAAAAGAGAAAGAGAAAATCTCCCTGCCCTATGTTGAAAATGACCATCAATGGAGCATCAACGATGGTTGGTCATGTAGCTTGGGTATTATTGGGTGTGACAGGTCGCAAACAGTCATAAACAAAATATTGGCTGCCTTTATAGGCAAAAGAGAAAGAGAAATGCTTCCTGGCCCATCTTGAAAATGTGGGTCAACGATTGTTTTCCTTCCATCATGGATAATCACCGCGCAACGTGGCCATTATGGTCTATATACATCATTTTGACTGCTTTTGTAGGCTAAAAGGCTCAAGAATACTCCGTGGTAGCGCTGTGAATTAAACAAGTTGTCACTGTGATGGAGGATGTGGCAGGAATATCTCGTACATAGCTGCCTATACAGGCTGCCATCTCCTTGTGTATGGATGCTTGGGATCAAGTGCCACTCATAGTACCAAAGATGGAAGACCAATAATCGTTGACGCTCTGTTAACGCTCATATTCAAGATGGGGTACGGAGCGTTTAGCTTTCTCTTTTTGCCATAAAGGTGGCCAATACTATGTTTATGACTGTGTGTAACCTGTCGCCCCCCAGATTACGCAAGATACACATCCAACAATCGTTGCTGCTCAGTTGATACTGATTTTCCGGATAGGGTTGGGCACGTGTGTGTGTTCATTTTGATCACTATGGCGGCCACTACATCGAAAATAAACTGTGCTGTACCAATGTCAGTATTTTACAATGATCAGTAGCATATCTGAATGGGATAATAAATGTGAAACCCTAAACGCAGAACCGGAGATTGGAAGCGACAGGTGTAGGTACACCCGGCTCAACCTGGGGGTTAATGGGTATGGGTCCGGGTTTGGCCTGCCAAGATTTAGCAGGTCGGGTTTTTGGACTGCTCTGGAGCCAAACCGATCCGTTTTCGCAGTGCAAACCTGGACCGCTGGCGGGTTGCCCGGACCCGTTGCTTCCACTAGTTCACTCCTATGTCCTTTGTGAATGATCCTTACTCCACCAAGATATGCACATTGATAAGTCTCCACAATCTGGGCAATTTTTGACATATAGTGGGGTCCTCAAGACTGAGCATCCCTGCTGGCACTGTGACACTGCCATATCTTGATTGCATTCGCCAAAATCATTTTCCCAATATCACAAGGTTTAAATTTTTGTTAGGCAAGTTAGAAAAAGTAATATTTGTTGCTGTTACTCAAATGCTGTAGATTGTATATAGCAATACTATTATCTCCTTCTCATCATTTCTGTTGCCTTGTTGTACCTACTAACAATGGTGTGGTATTGTCCATCCTTTGAGTCCAATGTAAGGTATTTCCTGATAAGTTATACAGCTCAATCAGTTGTGCTGCATCTGAAGCAACAATCAGGCCAAGGAGAAATTACCTGACCATATGACAAACAGTGATTTCATTGGTCCATACTACGACTGGTGGTTTATCTATCAATAATCCATCCAGTTGGTTAGAGCAGGTACTGAGTTTGGGTAGGGTATCTGGGATGATCATATATCTCAATAAAAAGCTATATTTAGTAGTAACATGATATGAGGTTACAGTGATGTTCTGGATAATGTAAAATTTGAGTATGTGGTCAGTCCATTTCTTGTTCTCTGCTTCGAATTCCACTACCACACATTGAGGGGTTTCGAACCCAGATATTGCCTCCCGATACAAGATGTCTGCCATATTCTGTCATATATGCTGTTTTAGTGGTAGTGCCTCTGGCCACCCACTGAGATATTTACTTGCAATTACCAGCAGGTGTTACATTTTCTCTGATTTTGGCATATACTAACAGTCCATCCCCACTTACTGCCCTTAGTGATTAACACTATACCTGGTGTATGGTTTATCATACTGTAGTAGAACTCTCTTCCTGCTTTCTGAGTATGTTTTCACACCTTCTTTATTATCCATGTACTGTTTGGACCACCTGTACCACTTAACTAGTTGTTGAAATGTATCATCTCTTTGGCAGTATCAAACCAGTTTATATTCAACTCTCATTTCATTTCATTTCTACTCAGCACTCATCAATATCTCTGCTGGCAGGTTATTAGTTTTCAACCTTCAATTGAGTACTCCATCTGAAGTGAGGTGTGTTATGATTTTCCACCAAAATTGCAAGATGCCATTTAAAGAGTCTCTGCCCAGCCCATTCAGGTGTAGGAGAACGATTTCAATCTAATCGCAGATTGTGTTTTATTCTTCCGTCTGCTTTACCATTATCAATAGTTAATGCATTTTTCTGACACTATTTTTTTCTTGTATTCCTTTTACCATTTTTGTACTCACACTTGATTTACATTGATTCCCCATATATTTATATCTTTTGGGTTCAAGAGATTGTTATACAGATTAAATTAACACTCTACTTTGGTTTGCAGTAATTGTGAACGACAATTAATACCATAATATTAACAACTATCAATATGTGCATCAATGAAATAGATCAATAATATCTACAAGATCCACCAGGTAACTTGTACAGCTGGTCAGCGATTGCCCTGGTATTTCACTTTACATACTGATAATTAAGCATCTATTAGAACACGAAATTTAATAACCAAAAGATGATTCCTATACTTCTGGAGTCCTTTCACCACGGCATGTTCATCAGCAAAATGTATTTTAGTCTGTTGAAGACTCCAAGAGTGTCTGAGAGGATGTGGAGTGTAAACTTAGAAGCGTCAATGTCAGGAGAATATCAGACCCTAGGAGGGTATTTTGGCAGGCCTTCAGATTAACTGGGATTTCTGACGACCGGTACAGCAGTAACTGCGATCTCTGATGACTGATAACGGAGTAACATGATGGTGATTGTGATAAGTTTCAGAGAATGTACAAGCGCCGGAGAGAACTTTGGGTGCACCTCCGAGTGTTGCCGAAACAACGTGGGAATCACATCCAAACTCTGAGAGATGCCTGGGTTCTGATGGCTATTCATTCAGAGGACTGCAGAAGTTATCGGAGACTCTTCGGATGTACCTGAGCAATCGACTTCCCTCAACATCAAATATGATGCACGGATTATTGTTTATTATCACTTCTGAATCATACTAGCCATCATCTTCTTCAACATTGTATTTTTGTGCCTCGCTACATTAAGGAAATGAAAGAAAGCAGCGAGAGATTCAAACATATACCCAGGTACACCGAAACAATAACCCAAATAAGCGATCGAAAAATATCAATCAAACATTGTGTCCATGTCATCCACTCCATCTCCCATCTCATTAGGGCCAACGAAAGCAGGACCACACAATTCATTAACGGCGCAAAGAAGCTGGAGGCGCTCTTTGTATTCGCTGATCATTCGTTCCTGCCGAGTGGATGAAATAAAATTCCAATGTCGTTTGGCTCGATTTGGGATATCTTACACAGGTGTAATGAGATGTTAGCTAGCTGCGAACCAAAATGGGGGTATGAGAAGAAATATGATACATTCGGATGAGAAATGGGAACAACTACCAAGGGAAATGAGGAGCGCCAGATGGGGAGTTTTGGGTGGAAAAGAGGAGTACGACAAAAGGTGTTGGAGAAGCGCCAAATGAATAAGAAAAGCATCAAGTTTAAGCTGAAGAGCTCCCAAAGAGGAGGGGTTAAGGAGTGCGGAATGAAATTGAGAAGCGCCGAAAGAGGAGGGTGTAGGAGTGCGGAATGAAATTGAACAGCGCCAACGGAGAGTGGGTCAAGTAGTGCATAATGACATAGAGGAGAGCCAATCCAGGCAGAGCGGAGCAGCGATGGGATTGATGGGTGTTCATCCCGGAAGAGGAGCGCCTAATTGGGGTGGGGTAACGAGTGTGGAATGCATCATAGGAGCACTAGGGGGGATTGAAGAGCTCCCATCACGGTCTGAGCAGCGCGGATAGGGGGGTCTAGAGTGTGGAATCAGATAGAGGAGCGCTGAGAGGAGGAATTGGTTGTGGAACTAAGTAGAAGAGGTTCAATCTAGGCTGAGGAGCTCTGACGAGGATTGAGGAGCGCCTATTCTAGCGGGGTTGCGCCGCAGGGGGGGGGCGGGGTGTGATGCGGCCGCTGATATGTGATTGATTGTGTAGTAGCTTCAAGAGTTAAATTGATCACAGAGGATGGGCCAAATGTACCTCAATATTCATCTTGAGAAAACCCAAGCGTGGCCTTCTTTCCACTGGCGTATTCAGACATCGCACAATGAATAGCTGTGGCTGCCAGCGCTAAAGTCTGAGGAGCGAGAGGTTGGAAATACTGGGATGTTGTTGGCTGGCGCCCCAAGCTATTGGCAGTGAAGAAACATTGGTGGTAAATGAGATCCAGCACTTCCATTAGCGTGAACCATGACTTCTTATCATTGACGACCTTCGAGAGGTAAGCATCATCAAACAGGAACTCCTTAACCTTGATCTGAAGCTCAGTCTCAGAACCCAAATCCAACCAGTAACTTCAGACAACAGTTCGACATGCCCCATCTGCCAACTGTCCCCCAAAGGTACTAATCTTGAGTTTCAACTATGTATAATTTTGGGGGTAGTCAATATCCGTAAGTCTGATAAAGGAGCATTACACAGAACTCATGACTTACAGCTTCTCGTGTTTGCGGATCTATTGTGAGAGATGGACCACCGGGCAATTGACACACAGATGGTGTACCTACAGTGCACCTGCTAATGCCCGCTGACGATCCTAGGCTTCAATCGCTAGTTTCCAAGGATCTTCGACCATCGAGTACTTGTCATCGGGTATTATTGGCCAAGGATTCTATGTGAATACAATTGCCTGCATGAACCTTACTGCTACCTCAAGAGTGCCCTTTTGGTGTTGGGGAACATTCTGATCACTACTGGCCTTGGGTTGTGGAATATTCTGGTCTCCACTAGACCTGTTGGGAAGCACCAGTGCCCAGGCAGATGGTGCATGGTCAGACTAGGTTGATTTGTTGAGGAGGGATGACTTTTGGCATTTGAGCAGTGGTGGTGCCATTGCTGCGGGTAGATTTCGGGGATTTGGAAGCGGAGGGCGTGCAATGACTGTATCGGCACGGATCCATTCCATTGGCAGTGGAACCCTTGTAGTGCGTAATGACTTGTTTTGGCGCACCTGACCTAGATGAAGGACCTCATGTTGAAGATCCAAATCGTCTGCTTCGATGTCGGATGATAAGGTGGACTCTCTGGTGGCCTCACTGTCGTCATCACCAATCTCCTGACCGGTCTCGTCATCCTGATACATCAATGAAATCAGAGATATTTGTCATCCGCAATAGGATGCACGAAGGCAGAAAATTGGATGGCAAACATTCGATGGACAATGAAGATTGGTTGGTTTCTTGAATGCAAGTGCTCTCTCTAGGTGTGCTTCTTGATTCTTCTGTGAATGTTGATTCCTCACCTGGCTGGGTGTAGGTTCCATTTGCTGTAACGAAGATCTAAACTTGGACGATGTGGGGAAGAGTGTAAAAGCAGGAAATATAAAATCAAGTGCAATACAATGCCGGGATAAATGGTGCAAGAATTAGCACATACTCGAGGATGATGCAATTCGGAGCGCGCCTTGAAAGGGTTCTGGAGAGATGACTTCAATGGTTTACATTTATATTGAGGATGGCAGTCCATGTTGCGATTTTGAATATTGTCAGGTGTGCCAGAATACAGGCATTCCTAATGCCAAATGTTAGCTACTCCTATCAACAACACTCTGTACGGATGCAAGAATTGGAGGTTGGCTCGAGCCAACACACATAGGGAATAGAACCAGATGCACCGGAGGATAACTCGCAACATCAACTAACCCTTGGTGCTGGTCACAGGCTGTGTACTGAGAACCTGAATGAACATGTGAGCCCATGCATATGACTCCTCTGAATGTAGTCATTATGTGTGAAAGTTTGAGCATTTGCGGTGACCGCATAGCATAGGAATTGGTGCAGCATTGAGAATCTGCAAAACTTGATAGATTTGGTTGGGATCTTGTGAGTGCCAGCTGGGTTGTAAAGGTTCATACTGGAGTTTATTACCAAGCGAGGAGAAATATGCATCTCCATATGTGGTATATCGGCCGGAAGGACACATGTGTTTTCACTATATTCTATTGTATTACGATGCTGCAGCTCAGTGAGCGGTCAATAAGGCAATATCGCAAGCAGAACTTCCCTTTCATGCATTCATCTGGGCCGTGTCTGCAGAATAGCCTTCACAACAATGTTGCAGTAGTTAATGGAAGAGCTAGAGAATTTGGTACACAAAGGAGATATAAAGGGGTAGAGAAAGAATAGTAATGTATGATGGATGATTCAGGGGTAATCTTATTGATTCAAGCACTCATCAATGCCAAGATTGCTAACAAATGGGTCATAAATTCTCACTCACATTCTGATTTTGCACCTAATATCTAGTAAATCGCACACTGTTAAATCACACATTCATTATGAATCTCACAACTACACTGTTGACTTAAAATCAATATTGGGGCTGAAAGCTATATTCTACAATGATATGAATGTATAGTGAGACGTCATGTCACGGCGGGCAGAGGAATGATGATTGCCTGCATGCAGTTTCAGAGAATTGAGGTGCACCGAAGTTGAAACGGTTATGCTTGGATTCAATGTCTGAGGATTGCAGGCTCGCCTGACTCTGACAGAGAATGGCACTCTTTGTAGCTGACTTCTCATAACTCTAGCTTTCAAGATTCTCTCTCTCAGAGCTTCTCCCGATGGGAGTTGGTCCACAAAATCTATCTTCGGATACGAGTTTTGGCGGCCCAAACATACATCTAGTCACAATACAGTTCAGTCATCATTCAAAGATTTGAGAACTTAGGTCTCTTTGAGTAGGTGCGGTACATTGGTGAGCGGGAGTTGCCGGCCATCTTGCGGAGTCGCTGAGCAGAATCAGTCTTTTGAGACTCTCGCTCTTAAGCTTCCACAGCTCTTTTGACAGAGCCCAAACTTGGTGAAGCTACTTTACGATTTGGAAGCATTGGTCCAAACATTCTACTTAGTCAATATCGAGTTCAATGGGGTTACTAATTGGCCGGGCTTGTGCATTTATGGTTTAGTTGCACAGTGGCACGTTCCTCCAACGGACAGTTGACATGGAGCTGACAGTTCAGGCCATGTTAGCGGCGGCCTTCAACATACTGATCAAGCATAGGGTCATATCGTAGCAGGCGAGGAGCTGGATGAGCCTCCTGCACCTAAAGGTGATGTGTCATGATTGATCTGTGTGCACTGGGTCCACTAACTCAAAGTCGAAGAAAACATGATGAGAATGAAGCAAACTAAAATATACAAACTGCACATTTGTACTGCAAGTACATGCGCGTCGGTGGCTTATTTGTCGCTCTTGAGGCGTTCCTGGGCTGGAATGAACACATCCATAATGACTCGCAGCCTGTCCAAGTTGGCTTCTTACATACCCAAGAAGCTCAATCTGGACAGGATTGAAGCTCTCAGTTGTGAATGATCTTCAATCATAGGCCAGCAAAACTCTGGCAGCGAAAGTGGCATTTGAGCCAAGAATACCCGAGCTGTGTCTCAGCTTCCGACTCTCTGTGATGCGGATCAGAGGTGTACCTGAACTTCAATGATATGCCAGCAAAACCTGCGGCTTTGCCACAAATAAGTGATCCTATATCTCATACGTTGACACAAGTACTCATTCTCGCCTAGTCTGTTTTGATTGCCAAATGGGATCGGTGAATATGCTGTGATGGATCTGTCACAAAGATATGCCCAGGATTCTCCGGTGCACCTGAACTTCGATCATATCGGTGCGAAAGCTCCCGCTTCGCCACGAATCAGCGAGCTGTGTCACATCCTCAGACATAGGTTCTTGACAATGACCCAAACTGTCTTATTGATAAAGGTGATTGGCAGATATGCAGTGCTCGATCTGTCAGAACGAATCATACGACATTTGCCAACGACACTCCGGCGCACCTGAACGTGGATGAGTGTTACTTTATCATTCGTAATGTGTACGTGGCTCCAGGCTTCCGGTGCACCTCAAATTCGCAACTGATAATTGATTGAAGCCCTTTGCTGCATCATTTTCACAATTCGACTCATGCCATTTATCATACACTAGGTCAGCCGGAGGAACTTCTTATGTCATGTATCAATTCACTCCATCACATATGGTCATTAATAATGAACACCAATGCCAATGAAATCCCACTCTAGCCGTTTCTAATTCAAGATACAACAATTCCAACATCAGAACTTTGATTCACTTCAACATTGAAGGGAGGAAGATTCATCTCTCCGGTAAAGTGTCCCTCACAAACGACCTTTTTGACTATTTGTATCAGTTAAGAAGATTATGTTGCTTGAATGTCTAAAGAGGCATACCTTGATGAAGTGTCTAACACTCTAAGATTAATGGTTCATCAGACTGCGACGTGTCTCCATTCTCTGTCAGCTGCTTGGTATGGTCATCAGGAGCCTCCACAATCTGGGATATCATTGAGGTTGTGATGTTCGGTCAACTCATCAAGCCATGCAGGACTCTCATTTGCGCAACTCCAGAGTGTTGGTGGAAATCACTTGCGTGGTTATCGGAGCCACCAGGACCTGTATTCAGTTACCATGTGTGTGGTACGCGGTTTTGCCATAGCCGTACAACTTGTGCAAATGCCTGCCGCTGCTCATTCAGTACCCAAAATTTCTGAGTTATTACTGCATGATTTCCAGCTGTAAGATGTAGGCCAGTCCTGCCCACTTTGGGTGTGGTTATGAATACAGAGGGATTTCGAGAATCCTGGAATTTGAGCTGCATTTCTGTGCATTCATCATTGCCCATTTCGGCTTACATGTGGAATATATCCACAGTATCCAAAAATAACTTTGTTAGCCACCACTTCAGATGACGAACTTGGCCAGGAAGAGGACAAAATAGCACTGCCTATTGTGGAGGAGGTGCACTGGGCGTTGCATTTTCATTTCTCTCTTCTGGAAGGAGCGTCTGTCTGGATGCGTAGTCTTGGTCAGGTTCAGGATACTCTGCAGGTTCCTTGACAAGCAATGTCAAAAATGTCTATCCCAGCGATCAGAAAATCGGGGATTCCAGCCAAGTATCGAGTCGCCATTCATTCTGCCATTGTTGAGAAACATCATTGCGATCCTCGGTGTCTCCCAACATTAACGAGAAACATGCTAGCCGCCATCTATGAACCCTCCATGCTCCAGAAGCACCCTGCCAAGTGTACCTCTCTACCAGGGTCTTCAGATGTGCTTGCTGTTCCTCAGTCCACTTGGGATCAATGAGATGTGCTTTCTGCTTTGGTATCCGGACAAGTAGTTTTCCATTGGCGAGTTCCGATTCTGACGATCGCCTGATTATCCATGGCTTTGCAATCTGAATCATCCAGTGCGCTGTATCCTGTTGAGCTTCTAGGTCGTTAGTCCGGACAGCATGTATGAAACTCTTCACAGTGGAATACAATGCGTCAGCACCAGGCTTTTCCATAACAGTATCATTCTCTGGATCTTCAGGCGGACCTGAAAACAGCCACATCGTCTGAAAACACCAGTCATAGAGTGAATGGAATCCCAGTGTAGCTGTGACATGAAGTTTCAATCCAATTTTCGCATTCATCTTGATTTGCCAGCCCACACTGTTTTTAGTCTTATACCGATGGGAATCATCAAAAATCCCAAAACTCCATGCACAGTAGGAGAGTTGGCCGTTACTTGATGGTGTCACTCTGGATGTTAAGGTATCATACAACACAAGGTGGATATTCCATCAGGTTTCTGGCTCGTCAATACTGGTGTTCAGATCCTCATGGGTGAGATTTGCATTTTCGGCGTGCAACAAGTTGAAGAGGTTGAAATCCGTTCCATGTGTCATCTCGTCAATACCACTTTTGAAGGTCTCAGCCACTCCGGGCATTGTTACCACCAGGATTTGTGTGAAGGCTGAGTTCAGTGCTGGAACCCCGTACGGTGGTGTTGACTGGATCTCCAACAGGCGGCGGGGCGCAGAATTCAATCTCTGTAGCAGATACCACTCCCGCACTACACCGACAATGCCGGGAAAGTGGTTGTGCGCCAATATCACCCACTCTTCAAGGGTATTCCCCCATACAGTGGACAGTGGCAACCCCATTACAACTTTCTCAGATACCAATTTGCAAAGCATTGCCGCTGCAACCGAGGTGAAAGTCTTTCCAAGACCCATTCCTTCTGCCACCAGTGATCCTGGCATATTAGCATCCCAAACTTATCTCCTCACGATGAACCAGATGTCCCAAACCGGGTGCGCCAAAAACTTAGTTCCAGGCAGGCATGGAATCGAGAACTTGTGGCCAGGAACACAGTCATCTGTTGATTGGCAAATAGGATGCGCAATCAGCAGCCGGACTGCTTCATCAAGACACTCGTGTTGAAATTCGTTGTTCATTGTATCAACAACGATGTTCAGCACTGAGCTTTTATTTTCTGGATCGACGACCTCCTCACCATCCTCCACTTGCTCCTGAACCTCCCTTGCACTTTTGTCCGTGTTCTTTTCGTCCTCAATGATCTCTGTCAGTTCCTCAGATGTAAGCTGGGTGGATATGCTCATATTGCGGCGCTCATGAAATTCATCACAATGTTATGTATTTCGCAGAGAAGTAACCATTGGAACGAATACATGTGGATGGAAGATACTCAATTCTATGGTTTCAATCAGAACTTACATTAATACAAGTATCATTCTCGTGCCCACCATCCTCCTCTCCCTGCTCATCTCCCTCTCTTCCACCCTGTTCAGAACCTTGCAAAGTCTATGTATAATGATTAGCAGTTGCTGACATCTAGCCTTAACATGGCTAGCACAGATTACCTTTGTTGGCCCAATTACGTGCTCTGCAATCTCCTTTCCTGTCGCTCTCTTCATTTCTACCCCAAATATCTTCACATTATGTCGAAGTTTCAACTTGAAAGCATTTGAAATGCAACAGTTGTATGGAATCTGGCCGTATATGGGGTCATTGATCATTTGCCTGTGTTTGTATATTCCCATGTACACTTCGTCCAATTCGTCCTGCTCCAAGGTGCACCTGAACATTGATGTAAGAATGTATGGCTCTTTTGGGCCGCCGTTTTTCTCGATAAAATCATCCAACTCCTCCCAGTGCCTCACATCTGTATTCGCGGCTTGGAGTTGTTCGGGGGCTAGAACCATATCATTGCCATTCGTCACCAAGTGAATCATTACCATGAATGTTGTATTTCGCAACTCTGGGAGGTTATTTCTCGCCTGTTTGCCTGCGCACTCTCCCAAATCAGTCGCTGGTCGCTTGTTGCCTTGCCTTCCCTTTTTCCTCGCCTCACGAATTTCGCTTGCACATTTGTTCAGAAACATCTCCTCCCCCTGCCGGCGAATCCATTCAGCATTATCGAAATTAACCAACAGCAGCCAGTTCTCAAATGTCGCCAAAAAATCTGCGACCGCCGTCTCCCAGTGCAGGGCTCCATCTCGAACTTGTTTCAATTGGTTCTGCCCCCGGAGAATGGACTGATGCTTCTTCTCAAGCAACCCTGCCACCCATACTTTCTTCCACTTGTTGAATGCACTGTAGTTTGCCTGCCCCATCCTTTTGGCAAATTGCTTCAAGGAGAACTCCGTTTGCTTCAGGCTAATTGGGGGTTTGCCTTCTTCACCACCCAAGTGCGACGAATCATCGCTCTCATCATCTGCATCATATACATCGTAGGACATCTCCGGCAATGGGGGCAGTTCTGCAATGCCTGCGACCTCTGTTTTGCGCGTTTCCGCTGGCGGCTGGAATCTTCTTGTCGGGAGGCTTATAGGGTGTCTTCCAGGTGCGCCTGGAGGAGGTTGAGGTGGGGGAGTCGAGCTGGATGATGTGCACTGATTGAGTAGATGATTTGCCGGCGGTCCTGGAGGCACACTCGGTGCACCTGGAGATTACGGCCGTTGTCCTGGGCACTGCGGAGGGGGGAACATTTGAGACCCGCCCTAACCACCTTGGTGCAGGTTATATCCTTGCCATGGTGGCCCATAACTTGGATATTGTTGGCTTGCGCAGCTGGTAGGTTGCAAACTGTGTGTCATGTGGAATGGAGACTGGTGATAAAACTGTAGAGCACCTGGAAATGGCTGCTGTGAAGGAGAGTAAACGTACCCTTGCAGCGGATGATATTGATTGGTGTGTTTAACAAATCGACTTGTTTTGCGAGTGGCATGTGGTGAACATTTATCCGGAGATTCTGAATTGTCATCACCATCTTGTTGGGGGCCAAATAGGCCTCCAGGTGGCACCATATTCACTGTCTTCGGTGGAGATCTGTTCGTCGACATGCTCTGTTCAACAAAGATAGTGGTCAACTACTATAGATTCGAGATAAGATATAGAATCGATCGGAGTATGGATGAGTATATTGCAGGTTGCAGTGACCTTTGGGGGAATGAAGGGCTTCTGATATTCTATTCTGTTGTCACGATCTGTTGTGTTTCACTACACCTTTGATCCATGAAACCATCCCGGGCCTTGAGAAAAAGAAACTTTAATCACACACATCCTGCCTTTTTATGTTATATGCTCGAATTCATTCACTAGGATATTGGATAGGTGCTCACCTTCGTACACATCGATGACTTTACAGGTCATAGAATGGATATGATATGATATCTCCAGGAACCTATCCAGACTTTATCCAGTATGAAGGTTAGCACGACTAGGAATATCACACAGAAGGTGTGCATGTACGACCTTGCTACCTCATTTAATAGAAGGCCTGTGAGTCGAGCAGCAACAGTGATTGCTTTCTACGGAGCTCCTTGCCTATACATCCCAGTTCTCCTCATGATCCACGCTCCAGTCAAGGATCGGTACTGAAACAAACATCCTACCAGCCTTATCAGTTCTCGATGATCAATGCCCTGACATCCAGCTAGCTAGGCAACTCAACAATTCATGGTGTTATGACAATCTACCTTCATTATCAGCTGCTCGGAGGCTCGAGCGTAGACATAACTGACAATAACGTAGTATAAGGCCCCATTGTGGTGATTGCAGTGAAGACAAAAGAAACCTTCCCCCCACATTTGGCACGGTGTGATGTGGCTGTGAATGTGGTACGCTAACTTGAGTCAGCTCGCTTTCAAACAAATATCGCTCAGGCTCTATATCACCCCCTGAAGCATCATCAAGATTCATCTGAATAAGTGTTCAGAGACCATTTCTCAAATATTGTCAACACTCGCCGGAAACATGTCAAGTGATTTATCTGCGCAAGGAAATTATTCTACGACAACCGACTTGAGGCTCACCATGAACAATATCACCCACTATCGATGAATGAACGGCGATTACCTGATGGGATTTTACCACCTGCTTGCTGGGATCGAGCTGAGCCATCATAATTCAACTTCAGTCAGTGCACCTGACTGGCCATCGATGAGCTTAGTCAACTTATTCATCTACCCATAGACAATGTACCTGGTGCACCACCACCTGAAGATACTCCCGACAAAGAAACAATAGACCCCCAGCAGCCTCATCCGACTTGTACCTCTGATCAAACACAGATGAGGGCTCATAGGCAGGTAGTTGGAGTGGAGAATGCGAGGGGGAAAGCATATGGCAAAGCAACTGGATTGTACAACAAGCATCGCAAGTACTCAGAACAATGGAATCCATGGCATTCTCTTCAGTCAGCACACGACTTGCAACAGGCTCAATCATTTAGCCAGCAAACGAAAATGTGGATAGATCAACATCTGAGGGGTGGACTGGACAACGTCAACATTGACTCATTTCAATCGGCAGATGCTCTACGGATCCTCCTCTCTAGACTCGATTTTGGGCTCGGCATTGGTAGTTGGATTGATGATCATTTGCACATCTTCGGAACATTATACTACAGAGATATTTCCAAATGTATACAGTTCCTTTTGGCACATCTCCCATTGCAGGCGCACCTCGATTTTGAACTGGTGCGCCTTGCAGACTTGGAAAGTCGCAGAATATACAGTGAGATGTACTCAGGCGATTGGTGGTGGGATACGCAAGATCAGCTTCCTGCTGGAGTGACGATTGTGCCAGTCATTTGTACATCCCACAAGACAAACTTGACCAATTTTTCGGGTGACCGGCATGCCTTGCCGCTGTATCTCACGATCGGTAATATTCGGAACGATATCCGCCGTACACCTGAAAAGTGCACCTGGATGCTTTCTGGGCTTATCCCCTGTACTCCGAAAGTTGCCAAAAATACTGACGAGGTATGGCATTCCACAGTTGGAACAGTGCTGTCCCCACTCCGCCATCTTGACATCACTGGCCCAGGCTTGAAATGGGAATGTGCTGATGGATTCCAGAGACAATGTTATCCTCTTTTGGCTGCCTGGGTCGGGGATTATCTGGAACAAGACATGGTTGCTTAAGTCTCAGATGGCTGATGCCCGATGTGTGAAATTCCTCAAGGTGCGCCGATGGGGCACTCAACCTTTCGACCACCTGATAACCCACGAGATCAGCATGTTCACTTGCACCTTCTGGACGAAACTAATAGCACTGTTCTGCACACTCTTGGTGTTCATCCAATCCGCAACCAGTTCTGGCAATACCCTCCCTGCAATGTCTATCGCCTTTGGCAGCCTGATGAATTGCATCAGCTGCTCCTGGGTTTAGTTAAAGACTGATTGCACTGGCTGCTCAAATACCTGAAAGCTAGAAATGTCAAGGATCAATTTGAGAATCGATTCACATCAGTACCACAATATCCTGGCCTCCAGCGCTTCTCCAAATAATTCGATTCGATGAAAAGCGGCTCCTGGCAGCGAAAAGAAATCCGGGGCATGATCAGAACACTGGCAGTGAATTGCCCTCCAATTCTCAACTGCTCCCAGGATGCCAGGAAAACTGTGGTAGAAACAGCCCCTGATGACATGGTGATGGGAGCAGTGCGGGCATTATGTGAATTCTCACACCTTGTCAGCCAACAAAATCACTCTGATCTATCCCTCACAGCACTAGACAATGCACTGAGGTGATTGTACAAGGAGAAGGGTGCCTTTTGAGATCAGAAAATGTCAAAGTCGGCAAAGGCCAAAGTGGATGAACTATTGGCAAGAGAATCCCATCATTTACGAGAACAAAAGATTCATAACCTCTGTTCTGCAATCAAGGTTCAGCTGTACAGGGCTGAGAAGGTTACTACATCAAACCAAAGGCAATTTCGGTTGCGCATGAATAGAGACCAACAAGCGGCAGCCATATGGTCAGATGCTGATCGGCAGAGGGCAATCAAGCAATTGGAGCGCGAAACCCATCAGGTGACACCTGCTAAACGCAGGCTGTCCGTACATTATTCCAACATCATGAACGACAACCAGTGCAGGAAGTCTGGACCAAGGCAACCCATCCCAGAAGCATACTCACTAAAAACTTGTTCAAATGAAGACTGCTGCGGATGAAGAGGCTTACGGGGCGGACACAATGACCACCAACAAGCATGTGCAATTTCAGGTCTGTCTATCCGATGCTGAGATTGAAGCCACCACCTGGAGTGTCGCTGATATGGACCGAGTTGTGAATCAGCTCAAGAGAGAGATTTATGGTATCACTTCGACAGGCCAGATGCGATTCACGAATTAATTCTCCATCGGCTTGGTCGGGTTTGAAGATTGGTGGTGGGCAATCGGCATTCAGGAGCTCCGGAAAACCATCGGACAGAGTGTAATCCATTTCGCATATCCGAAGATGCATCTTGTGAGCCATATATCAGAGTCAATTCGGCAAATGGGTTCTGGCGAAAATTTCACCGCCGATATTTCTGAATTGCTACATATCGGCAATGTGAAAGAGGCATATCGATCCACCGACGAAATCAATTACATTCAACAGAAGCTCAAGCACAACGACCGGTGTACCGGTCTTGACTATCTGGAGGAGACTTTGTCATATCTTGCCCTTCAAGGCTGGTACGATATTGACTCTGTGAAAGTTTTCAACCTACCATCAGCAGCTGATACACGGCGAAATATGTGCCGAGCCCATCTTTTACTGTTCCACCATTGTCAGAAAGAGCCATCTTTCCACCCTATATCACAACAGGGACATTATTTGAGAGAAACTCATGTCTGCTGCATGTGCAGAAGTATCAAATCAACCTCACTCAGAGATGCATCAGTAGATTTCGGGATTCCCCACGTTGGACAGCTATTCCGTACACAAATTGAAGATGAGTGGGGACTTGAAGTTAGTGGACTGTTGCTCGGATATGATCAGAATGTACTCAGAGACAGTGTATTTATTAAACTTCAGAATGGGCTGTTGTACTACCGTCAACCATTTCAGTGCCCTACATCTGTTGAGCGTCTGGGACTTGATTGCAAGGTAGAATATACGGATGCCAACCAAGGGATCATGCCTGAATCTCATAACATCTGGGTCCCATATACAGGCAGTGACCTTGATAACACCTTCCAAGGCCTAGTTCCTTCTGTTCCTGTATTATACTTCAGCTGGACTCCACCAAATCAGAACCTCCAATTTCAGGAGCACCTGCCCGCCAGAAATCCATATCGACCTCCTCTAAGAGGTGCAAGAAGACCCAACAATGGAAATTACGTCCTCAACCTCAAGAATATGCTGTGGTGATTCCAACAAAGTACAAAGATCCGCATGGTTGGGCTGGTTGTGTTGACGGGTTCATCAGGGTTGTCAAATAGACTGATAAGATGCATATTGTACCTGTCGGAGCAATTGTTGGACCTGCACATTTGGTGCGAGAGCATACTGCTGCATCAGATAGAATCGATAGCGTATGGCTTGTAAATAATCATCTGGATGTACATACCTACTGGACTGTGTATTAAAGTTACAATGCCTGAATCAAAGTGTGCAGAAGATAGTTAATTGAATTGTACTATTTGATATAAACATTATAATAATCAGTCCTGGAGAGTATGGCTGCAGGTTCGAGGTGCACCGGAATATTCTCGGAGACGCGGCCAATACTCCCAATAGCTCCGAAATTTGCACATCCTAATAGTTCGATTTGGAAGCATTTTGAAGACAACTATACACTCTTCACAATAATCTTAGGTTCTATCCCAAATCTCCCAGAGTATTCAGGAGCACCAGTGAAGTAGTCTCAGAGCACCTGAGATCACATCACTTTGCATTCAGCCTATCTGGGAGCATCTGGGAGCATCTGGAAGGATCAGTGTGGCTTTTTAGAGTTGCTGAGTTGTTCGGTTATGACTTCCGAACCATTTTACATTTTGCTGATGTTAGTCACAATTTCTGATTTTATAATTCTTCTCAGCTCTATTCTATAGCTAACTATTATAGCAATATTGTTGTCAGTTCTTGTTTTGTTCTTTCAGCTGTAGATTTAGCCACCACTGTTTCAAGTTGGAACTGACTTCCCCCACTACATGCCCAGTGATATAGCTAATATCAAATGTCTTTAAATTATTAGGTGGGATGAGAGGATTATTTACAATAGCCATAATATCCTTTGGTTCAGTTTCCTATGAAATATACTTTCTTGTACAAGATTCTGAACATATAGGGCACAAGACTAATCTATCCTCTAGTATCCATAGTTATAGTATGTGCAACATGCCAAAATACGATGCACTGGGTATACTTTCTTGATTGGAGCCCAATTCCCACCATATTGAACCTTTGATGCTTGCAGCCACAGTCTCCTATCTCTACACAGCAACTTGACTGTTCATATTGTATTTTTGCACTAGTTGGATTTTTGTCCACAATCTGTAACTACAACTTAAGCCCTATTGGAAAGTAGATTATTGGGGTTATCAAGGTATTCCATAAGAAACATTTACACAGCAGGTATTTCTGAAATCCATTCCGGAACATGTCAACATTGGGTCTCATTCATCAAACCTTCCCAATAATCATTGCTGTAACTGAATTGAAGAAGGTATCTTGTGTTTTCGGTGTTATTCTGGCAAATGCTATGACAGAATTGGATCTTCTTGAAGAAGTCTGGTCTGCCAATTCATGCTTTGGGTAGTCCGAAAGTCCAAGTAGTGCCACTGTATCTTGGGAATAATTTTTAGTTTTATGTTATATTATAGTCAGCAAGTAAATATATCCAGAGTGGAGACCAGACTTCAGAAACTGTTCAAAATTCAATGTGCTGAAGAAACCGTCGACAGTCTGCCGATCAAATATTTCAGCGGAGACGATATGGTGATATGCACCAGTCTGCCGAAGAACCTACTGGAGGTTGTTTCTTTTCGAGCAAAAGTGAATTTACATGTACCCTTCTGGATATTCACATCTATGCTCTCTTCTGTCCCACCTATAAGTATCTGGGATATTTTGAATGTGTAATATGTCCATACCTTATGGCCGGACTCAATCCAGAAGCATTTTGGTGGTCTGACCTCATTACTGATTACTTCCAGTTACATTCATACCCATGGGACAGCATATGTTCACCTTGATGTTTTATGCATATCAGCTGAATTTTCTTTTTGAACAATGGCAAGGTCATATATTGGAGGTTAGGGTTGCTGCACCAGCACGTGATATGGCCACATAAGCTACAATCTTCAATTGTCTGCTTGTGATGATCATGATCCTCACCAAGAATCTTACCACCCATACACACCCCTCCAATCACTGTGACCACATTTCCAACCAGATTCCTTTCAGTGTGATCTATTTTGTTACTTTGCCAGAGATTGGCATACATGCTGTTGCACAATACTCAGTTGTTCAGTTACTCGATAGGTTTCACTGACATGATTTCAATTCTACCCCATTGTCTTTAGACGTGGCCCAACCCGCACAGAATCTGGAAAAATCTAAACCATTGACCACTCAATGCCTCCAAAACAAAAGCAGACAATCACTCTATATGGGGCCAACAAGTGTGAGAATGCAGAGATAATTGTGAGTCGATTGGTCATTGCAGTCCTACTCTCAGCAGTGAAATCACCATTGGCTCATTGACTCCAAGAGTTGTAACTGGGGCTGAAATTTGGGAAGACGCTGATTGCAGCAGAAGAAGCAATGAGGATGACGATGACCCCCTCTCTGATGACGAGAGTGATCACCATCATGACACTGTGGAGTGTAATGTTTCCGCACAAGGTACAGACAAAATCCCCATACAATTGAAGATCAATCTTGAGGAGAAGGTGCAGTTGCACTAAAACATGATTGATATCCTCTTCCTGAATAATACTGAACAACTAGAATGATGCACATTGTTGACTTCAGACTGAATGGACAAGTTGAAGATGGTGTAGCCTCAAAGATATCGAGGTGGGGCTTATGAATTTGGAATAGATTGCTGCTCAATCTGTTAGAACATTCCCACTCGTAAATGCCATTTTTATAACAACACCCACATTGTTCAGTATGCCCAGAACCATCTTAGAAGCCAGGCCTACCTTACCAATCACAACATGCGAAAGAATGACTATGATTGACCCAATTATGTTGGGCCAAGGCCAACAAAAGACTCATTCACCATACTTACACAACTTGGACATTTTGGTCAGAGAATTACAGAAGATATCCGGAGCTAGGGACGGGAGACTCAGCACAGCCAGCCAATCAGTCTATGACTTTCCGCATTGCTACTACTATGCCAACGAGAACATAGCAGCATACCCCAAAGAACGATTACCAAATTGGATTTAAACGCAGTGGGATAAGATCCATTTCCAACTGACGCTGTATGATATCACCCAGCTCGGCTTGAATGTTGATTCACTCTGAACACTGCAGCCATTAACCAAAAGACATTGGAAGTTCAATTCCATTGACGAACTTTGTGATCAAGGACCTGATATTGAAAGTGCAGTGGAGACATATGACAAGGAGCAACAGAAGCCATTGGGCGACTCATCTTGTTCAGGTGGCAAAAAGTATTACTTTAGACCATCAATCTCAACAATACTGGTAGTGTCTGAGAAACCATCGAAGCCTAACAAGTCACATTAATCATCTGGCAGTGGTGGGAACCATCTCGCTCCATGACAATGGGTAACTGGGGAGGTGTATGCATCGCAAAAAATCCAACGGAGAAGACCTACAGTGCAGCGATGACGATTCTGAACCCTTCTAATGCCTTAACAACTCCATATTGAAGTACCAAGATCGACTCAACCATGGACAGGCCAAATGCAAAGAAAGAAACAACAAAGGCAGCAATTGAAAAATAAAACACCAATGATCCTTCAACACTCAGCCATCACGAAACTAGTCTTCCATTGCCCCCATCTAGTGTAGCCTGGGACGTTTGACAAGACAGAGCTTCAAACAAAGAATTTTGAGGGGTAGCTACTAATGGTAACTCTGGATGAAGTTCAACAACATCAGATCTCACAATAAACAACCATTTTATTTCAGAGCCTGAGGGGAAGAATGTTACATTAATATCTATGCTGCACTGACAGATTTGTTTGATCACACGTGGTTTGTAAAGTACAAATACCAGACAGAAATGTTGGGATGGAATGAGAATGGTCTCTGATCAACTGTGGTGTATCCAGCATCTGGATCGTACTAAGGCTTCTCAAACGACTTGGGATATAACTGAAGATGCACACATTCCCACACTCAGCCCAAACAGAGAAGTGATGCTATATGCAATGGACACCCAGACAATGTGAATCGCAGTCCAGTTTGTGGACTTTATCACACTGAATGATGAAGCTGACATGCTTGTTGGGCCAATATGGCGATACAATCTAGTCCAATTTCTGCTGTGGTTATACCAACGAAACTGTAACACTGACTGGATTCACCATCGATTAACAGTCTTCAAATCACTGAATGCAACAGGAGATGATGAAATGACGCAGTTCACTATGACGGTGGAATCAATGGTCCCGGATACCGATAGTGATTTTGTCAACAACTAGTGTCCTTGATGTCCTCCGTCTGTACTGATAGTTGAAGTGACTACTTTTTGACCATATTCTTGCTACCAATGATCTTGTGGAAGCAGTCGCTCTATGGATAGGGGAATACACAGGGCCATGGAGACCAACATTGGAAGGCATTATGTTCGATTCACCAGGATATACAGACCCAAGTGTTGGATGTGACTAGCAGAGAGCACGGGGAGAAGTTGCGGCAGCAGAGTCCCTGCAAGGAATCAGCAGCAATACTAGTTTCCATTAGGAACACCCGGGTGTTCCTGATGGCTCTGATGGATCATCCCACCCCCTGACGGAGAGTCACCAGGGACCCATCGCCCATGCCACAGGTCGCATTGCCTACTTACACTGCAGTGGCGAGTATACCATGTTGGTGATTCTCACGACGCGTCGCATTGTATATTACCCCATGGACACCTGCCGCCCCGACACTGCACTTCCTGTACTGTCAGTCTGGAATGTGGTGACGTATACGCACCATCAGAACGACACGTGTGTGACACACTTCGCAGGGCCTCCAGTTATGCTGTAGCTGGTTACTCAACGCGTAGCACTGTTCATGCCTTTCCCCGGCCAAGTGCCACATTTTTCCTCTCCACAAATGCTATTTATTGGATGCTGAACTCTCTCATATGTATGTTTGACTTTGAGATGTTGTCGTGTTTCACAATACAGTCTTCGCTTCGGATACATCGCTTGCAGTTGCATGTGCTTTGCCATTATTGTATTTTCCAGGTCTGCAACTTACTGTCCAATCTTCACACTCTCTAGTACTATGCCATCAGTCTCTAGTACTATGCATTCCGCCATCCAAATTCTGCATTGATCCATCATGGGCTTGTGATGCATCTTCCTCCTCATCTGGATAGGCATCGTCACCATCGTTGCCCTCATACCCGTCGACATCACTGGTTCCCAGGTCAAAGCACTCGAGTTCAGATGTGGCCGTCATCACCGGCTGGCGTTTGGGATGGCATCGCTCTCATCAATTTTGTCACCTTCATCTTCATGATTCTTGTTGCCCCCTGGCATCCGACAATGCAGTTTGTCGTCCGTACACATGTTGTGTATTGGGATATTTCGGTGAGTGCTTCCAACCTCAAGCAGCTTATGCACCACTTCAGAGGTCAAATAGTAAAGAAGAATAGCGTTATCAACACGAGCTGCTTCCATGCTGATGACCACGGCAGGCGATGGGTTCTCCCCCTGTTGGATCAGACGCTCGACTGTAGCAAGAGTGTTTTTTATACAAACTCTTTTGGTAGCTCTCTGGTAGTGTGTTCCAGGTATTCATCACGAATGTATACATGTCTGCAACACCAGGCGAGGTTACAACTTGCAACCCAATGCAGTGCAGCAGGATGCATTCGTACCACCGTCATTAATGTAGTTGCAGTAGTTCGCGCGATCAGGTCTGTTCGCTTTCCGCTTTCAGTTGGAAGCGTTCGTAGGAACACCATTGTTCTTTTGCTACTCCAGGAGAGCATTGCGCAATGCGGTGCAGGTAAACATGATTAGTGGCGAGGGTATATGACCTTCCTTGTAGTCAGTGTTAGAATGATAAAATCCATCAGCATACTTACAGCGGTTAATCGCCTGATGATCCAATTTGATGTAGATATACCCCGAGATTGCTTCCGCCAGGAAGTAGAGTGAACGCTGGCCATTGGTTAGCAGTGTTAGACACTCTGCGTCGGATTTAGACCGTGTACACTGCCTTCCACATGCTCCGCTACAGGAAAAAGATACTTATTGTCTGCCAGAAGGGAATCAATGCATTCGAAATGCTCTGCATCGGATACAACGCGGTGAAGATCATACAGCTCTACTATGTTGTCCATTGCTGATTGAATAGAGTGGGATTTAACTTTGTTGACAAGTGCTCGAAACTGGTACCAATTTGAGCGTGTAATATGTAACGTGGGCTGTTGCTTCAGCATACCTCTTTCAAGATCTCCTTTGTGCATGCCTCAAATGCTATGGACCAAATGTTGTTTTGTGGCATCGCGGTGTTCCAGTACTTCTCCAGTATCTGCCAGTGTGGGGCTTCAGCTAATGCTTTCACAACTCATCGCATTGCATAACTTACCATCTCCAAGTCGCTTGCACTCATACATGGCAGTCTGTTCCACATATAGAGCTTCAGGAGGGTACCTGTTGTAAATACAACACGGGTCATGTCTGAGTGACCAAATTCACGGTTGCAGTATTGATTGACTGTCGCAGTATAGCCAATGGGGTAGATGTCACATGTTGAGTGATATCTGCAATGTGAGACTTGATCAGTGAAGATGAGGGGGTGGAGTTCTGACCATCGATCGTAGAGCCCACAGAACGCCCTCCCACAGAGCAATCCCTCTTGTCAGCGAGTGCCGAAATGCATCTCTTGGCAGGGGCAAGCCGCAAATCCCCTGAAGGCCTACACTGTTGTTGTTTCTGAAAATGTTGTACGACCAGAGTCGTGTCAGAGTGAGGACGTTGGGAAGGCATTGTCCGATATAGATGTTCAATGTGAAGAATGTAGGAATACTTGGCTCTGCATGCATATATAACAGCCAGGGAGAAAGACTCCTATTTGCGTGACTGGGGAGCGAGTTGACAAAAAGAGAGAGGTGCAGTGTCGACCGTGCTAGACTCTAAATCACGATCGCCTGTAACGATACTCAGGTACAAGATCCCTTGAATAACATTCAATGATGGGGTTAACTGCCATCAGATTCAACTCAGATTGAACTCAGCATTGATATTCACTGTTACAGCAATGTCTGAAGGTCTATTTGCACTGCTTGAAGGGTTTTTGTGATTTCTTCGCACGATTATCATAGTATTGCATTCATTCTTGACGCAATACTTCGAACCATCGACTGTGTATATCTTCAGCTTCCCGGTGGAAATCCCCATTTTGCAGAGCTAAAAGCATTGCACGGAGAACAATGACGTATTCCCTATGCTATGACTCGTGTTAGCCATGGTTCCATATTTGGAACAGGCCGGTTGTATAGGTCTCCATGGCAAATGCCTTAGCACATCAAAAATTGTCGATTTTTTAAGCGAACTGCCCAATTAAGTCCACCAATATTGATCAGAGAGTTTAGGGCTTGGTAACTGAAATTTGCAACTTGGCATGGCGCATCGTTTGGTGGTCTCCAATGTTCAATATCTTCAAAACTCGGCAAGCGATGGTGCAAAAACATCGTTTTTGGGCGAATAATCACTGTATTTTCAAAGCTGCTTGCTGAGTTTTGAAGATATCATAAATCGGAAACCACCAAAAGATGCGCTATGCAAAGCTGCATAATTCACAGACCAAGTTCTAAGTTCTCTGATCAATGTTGGTGGACTTAATCAGGCGAACCATTTGGCAAAAACCCGAACCGAACCGGCCGGTTCCCGGTCTTCTGCGGCCCGCTATAGTAGAAATGGTCCCAAAATGGAACCTCTGCTAACAGTACCTACGAAATCGGGTGCAGGCGGTTTTCCCACCGCTAAGTGTGTTGGTACGCGTGTTGGATGGTTGCACAGTTGGAACAACCTGAGCACTACTGAGCTTGCTCCGAGATGCAACAGGTCGGAGTGGTAAAGGTGGTGTATGATGCAAAAGCAATGCCAGGAGTCGTAAACTTTCCTCACAGCAAGCACGAAATCTCTTCTTGAGGCTTGTCATTCATGCGGTACATTGTGATTGTGCGAAATGAAGGCTGGGTCATTTTGTGTTTGTTAACCAACAACACGCAGGGTATCAATTAAAAGTATCATATCTCACAAGTTGAATCAAGAAATTGGCGGAACTTGAGTATATATATCTCATTTCGTCGCCTACATGTCCATTCTGTAATCCTGATGCATTGAACTCACCACCAGCATCCTGAACTATCTCGAAATCGCATCACTTGCACACAATGATGCCTCTCATCCCAAACCACACCCAATAACCTACATAACTTTTTGCGTTCTCTCTGGGCTTCTTTCCGCTGCATGCAACTTTATCATAATGCAAAGACCTGAGATACAGATTCATTTTCAACTCACAGCAATGGCACCAAAGGGCAGCCCCAAAGGAAAGCGGAAGGCTGGGGCAATGATGCCGACATAGGGTATAAATTGATGGCTTTCGTTGGATCAGAACCATAAACAGGGATACATCTCCGAATACATCCATCAGCAAAATGTAAATCGGTCCGGAAGCTATATGCAAACCTCCCAGACACTGCAGTAGCCCTCACCAGTTCTTCTAAGTACTTCCAGATGCTCCCAGCGCCCCCTGGAGCTTAGCTCTGTGCTCTCGAACTCTGCAAGAGCATTCTCAGGTTCCCCTGAAAGCACCTGCAGTTATTGAGATGCACTCAGGATGCTACAAGATTTGACAATTAAAATAGTCAAATTTTGGAGCTGCTGCCACCTCAGCGCAGGTCTGCAGGAGACTTCGAGGGCAGCTGAGACCTCAGCACAGGTCTGCGGGAGACTTCAAGAGCAGCTGAGACCTCAGCACAAGCTCTGCTGGAGACATGATGCCATATTCTCACACCAGTCGTTCTTAGCATCCCACAACCACAAGGAATTTTGTCTATCATATTCGTCTTTGTTACAGTCACGAGATTTGCTACATCATAATATTGCATCTATTCTCCAAGTCTCGCTATATATATTGATACGGAAATGCAGCGATAATGGAGATGGACACAGCGACTGGAAGTATATATTTCGGAGACCCCGGGGTAAATTTATATCATCTCAGTATACGAAATACACACTCGATCTTTCCCAGCTCTCACCCTCACGCACTCTTGCTGAGCTGTCATACATCCATGCGCTTTGTGTGGTTCATCATGGACGAGTATCCATCCATAGCCTCTCACACTCATCCTACGCACCTCGAGACAGATCCGCTCATTCTCACAGATTCCCTTCATATGGTGTGCGGGGTTCAGTAGAGTGTTGATGATGGGCTGTTTGCCTTCTAGCTCCACCGTTCCACCACACTGTGATCGAGGGAACTTGGAGATGCACTACAAGGCCATGATCGAGCGAGATTGGAGATGCACTTCCTTGCCGTAATCTTGTGAACTTGAAGGCCGTAATGGAGCGAGTTTTGAGATGCACTTAGAGGCCGTGATTGAGATGGTTCGGAGATACACTTGGAGGCACTGCTTGAGCAAGTTCAGAGAAGCACTCGGAGGCCGGGATAGAGCAAATTTGGAGATTCACTTGGAGGCCATGATTGAGCGAGGTTGCAGCAGTATTTGGAGGCAGTCAATCTGGGGGTGGTAGTTTGGGAGGGAGGTGTGACGGGAGCTGAGACTCCATTCATTCGTTAACTCACAATTGTGGGAATGTACACAATTGAGTACAACAGGGTCTGCCGGGATATGAAAGACTGGCTGGGAGCGGGAGACAGTCGATGTTGGGATGATGCAGTACGTGGTGTATGCAGTACTCGGTGTACGCTGTGCTCGGTGTATGCTGTACTTGGTGTTAACTCCTGATCATTGCATGGAGATGTAGAGGAGGATGACTTAACTTTGTGTTCTTAGGTGACGGTAGCGTTGCGGACGAGAAAGGGGGAGATGAGAGGCGATGCGACAAATCATCATGAGAGACTGGGACTTAAGAGAGTTGCTTGTGCAAGTGAATGTATCATCCCCGACCAGGCAGGTATGGGTCCCAATCCGGAGTGTAATAACACCATTACAAGGTCATTGCAACCCAATCATGCAAGTCATACCCATGATTTCTCACATCCACTCGTATCCTCCTCATCGTTCTCATCAAAATGCCCATCACTCTCTTTCTCGTCCACAACTCTACCATCATCGCGGAACACAAGGTTAAGCCATCCCTCGCTGTCTCTCCATGCCATGATCATGAGTTGACAACGAGTACAGCATACACCGAGTACAGCATACACTGAGTACACCATCCACCGAATACAGCATTCACCGAGTGCAGCATACACCGAGTACAGCATCCACCAAAGATTGTTTGTCTTCCATTCATTCTCATGATTACGAGTTGACCCCTGAATGTACCTTCAACTTCTCACGTGCTTCCCTACACTATCAACTGCCATCAGCCAGCTCTCCATGAGAGCTACATGGTAAGGTCACCTTGTCACATTCTTACAGTTGCAAGTTAACTAACTGACGAATGGAGTCTCAGCACCTGGTGCGCCGTCCATCGACCGCCTCCATGTACTCGTCAAATGTTGCTGGATGACGGCCTCCATGTGCATCTCCAAACTCTTTCGATCACAGCATCCAGGTGCATCTCCAAATTCGCTCGATCATGGCCTTCAAGGGTATCTGGAGACTCGCTCGATTAAGGACTGCCAGTTCGCACCATCCTGGCCTCCAAGTGCGTCTACATACTCACTCGATCACGATCGTGGACTGCATCTCTAAGTTCACTCGATCACGGCTATCAATTGTTTCTCCAAACCTGCTCCATTACGACCTCAAAGTGCATCCCCAAACTCACACGATCACGATCTCGGAGTGCATCTCTATGTTCACTCCATCACGGCCTCCAAGTGTATCTCCAAACTCGCTCAATTATGGCCTCCAAGATACATCTACAAACTCGCTCGATCATGGCCTCCAAGTGTATCTCTAAACACACCCGATTACAACCTCCAAGTTCAGTCGATCATGGCCTCGAAGTGTAATCTCCAATAATGCTCGATAACCGGCTCCAAGTACTTCACCAAACTCGCTCCTTTGCAAGCTCGGAGTGTATCTCTGAGTTCACTCGATTGTCATTTTCAGCCGCACCTAGAATTGATCTCAAGCACCGCCTGCAGCCAGTCCAGACATAACCGGTGTAGATGGGGAGCTATATAGATAGATAGATAAGAAGAATACAAACTGAATACATCAGTTTTAAAAATCGTTGAACCGTAAGTAGTAGCTATAATTTCCAGGAGCATCAGGAGCATTCCCAAAGAAGATGTTGTTTTTCCCAGATTGCTCTGGAGTGATTCGAGGTACTCCCAGGCTAGTCGTCGGCACGCCCAGGATTGTCATCGGCAGCGTAGCGGTGGATTAACTGGTGTCTGCATCCTTGCTGTGTAACAATGAGTGACATATTTGATGTAGCGTCCGCCAATCTGCTTGATGTTGATCTGCCCTCACCTGGCTGGGGTGGTTGTGTTTCTGTCATTTGCTGGTGTGGAATAGGCATCAGCAAAAAATATTTCCGTCCGGGCGGAATGGCTCCGTCAGAGTGGACGCGCTCCGTCAGAGCCGTCCGAGACACCCCAGTGGAGGATTACTCCGCGCGCGGCCTCAATACCACGCGTCGCGTCGCAAATCGCACTCCGATCGTTGTTTCACCGTTTCTTCACGCTCTGTCGGTGTCCAATTTTGAACGAACACTCTTGCGGTGAAGGCCAACTGTGACCATACGCAGGAATAGGTTCATTGGGCATGCGTTTGCATCGGGATTGCAATGCGATGGGCGACGCTGCGAAAACCACTCCACGCGTTCCTTCTACCTGCAGGCAAAATGCAATTCTCTCTTTACTAATTATACACATCATTTCAAGTCGCCAGATATATGTGGCTATTGACAATCCATCACTCGTTCCGTCCGTCTCCTGTCTTACTACTAGTAGCTATCTCTGGAAATACGTGCGCGCAGCCGACGATGTTTCCCACGCTGAAAACTTGCAAAGCAACGGCTGCCGGTGCTTGTCTGAGTTGTACAAATTTCGAGACGGGATCCAAGTTACCCGAGTTTTCAGGTATTGTGGTGAGCGCCAGAGCTAACCAATACTCAACGAAAGCTCCATCCTCGTTTTGGAGCTTGATCTTGAATAGTCGTTGCAGTTGCCACGGCAGACGCCCATTCAGCGCGCCATCACACCTCCCTGGGCGTTGCTTTACCCACACCCAGTCGTTCCGTCAATCCCCTCTGCGCAACTTCTGGCTTCCTGTGCATCGACACATCTGAGATATGTGTTCACCTTCTAAACCCTCAACTTCAACCTTAATACCGTGGTATATACAGAGCTCCATTGCGTACAGTTGTTCATCCGATATATACGTCTTGTTACGACTCTTATGCTTGATAAACTCCCGCGTGCCGCTGTATATTGCCGCGCGGTGCGTTGTGTCTTGCGTATTGTCGAGTAATGCTGTGACGTCTTTGATCATAGCGTCAGGATGCTTTCCATCACGGCGGTTTTGGGGCCCCATGAATTCGGGCTTTGCATATGACTGGGAGCTCAGGTGGGCAGCTAGATCAGCACCGGAAGGGAAGACTTTGCAGGCGGCAGCGCTGGTCTCCCAACGCTGAGCGAGGGCTTGGAGATATGACTGGGAGCTCAGGGGGGCAGCCAGATCACCACCGGAAGGGAAGACTTTGCAGGCGGCAGCCCTGTTCTCCCAACGCTGAGCCAGGGCTTGGAGATTGAGCTCTCTGATTTCGAAGCAGAGAATGCGACGCTGAAAGGTGAGTACTTGTGGCAGGTAGTTGAGATAGTGATTGGAGGCGTTCCAACCGTCCTTGAGGTTCGTTTTATGTGCATGTTCATGTCTCTCGGCAGAATACTGTTGCAAGGCTCCGTATCGACGAATCTGTTCGGCCCAATGAGACATCAAGTGGATCTTCGGAAAGTTGAAGTTGGCATCTAACTCCTTGGAAATATCTATCTTGTGGCTGATATAATCCCGCCAGGCGTTCATTTCACGCCGCTTCTTGGACGGCGTCCAAAGTTTCAGCATTTGTTTCCTCGTCTACCTTTCGCTTTTTCACAAGTTCCGTTCTCAGGGCATCGGCTTTGGCCTTCGCCTTTTTGCCAGCTCGCCCGAGTAAGAAAACATGTTTGAAGGTGTGAACACGATGCAAGGCGTCCACCATGTAGCTCAATGTTGCATCATCGTGAGATTTATATTGAGCATACATATAGCAATCCAACAATGCCCGGGTGCACTCAATTGCGTGATTGAATATGGGACGCTGAGCGGGGCTTCCGCCTCGTAGAGACTGGGTTACAACTCCAGGCAGGTACCGACTCATTTCCTTCATCTCCTTCCCATTCCATTGAGAAACTTCCTCATATGGCTTATTTTTTGGTGTGAGGTTGTGGTAAGCAGGCACGGATAACCAGATGGCATTGTACTTGTCGAGCCGTTCGTGCGTCTTCATGAAGTGGAAAATCCACTTCTGGAGGTGGTCAAGCATACAGATCTGCATTGTATGGAGGAGGTCGGGCTTAGGGAGGTCGCTCACAATAAAGGGAATGTGTCAAAACACGTTGAATCCTCGGTGAACATGGCACGACGAGAGTTCGGCATCGACTGCCTTGGTGTTGGCATCGCTGAGCGTTCTATAAAGGTTATGATCCTACCTGGGGTGTAGCTTGTCAGGATGCACATAATCTCCAAGTTCGTTCTTTGGACACTCGCACCAATAACAGACATGTCGCTCGAGATGATGTAGGTCGCTATACTCTGGGTAATCTGCAAGCCATGCTGATAATACTGGTTTGCAACGCCGGAAGTTGCCATCTGCACAGAGAACGTTGTAATACCCGCTCT
>Ga0307515_10001801_pt1 | contig 47803 bp, 59 predicted proteins | sample 17_EM_MG_FD_194513 | JGI IMG/M metagenome (GOLD analysis project Ga0307515, IMG submission 194513) | Populus trichocarpa ectomycorrhiza microbial communities from riparian zone in the Pacific Northwest, United States - 17_EM | ecosystem: Host-associated > Plants > Roots > Unclassified | place... | reverse complement strand
CATCAGAAAGGGTGAATGGTGATGCCCGTATTACATAATCGACCTCCAGTTGCCTCCAGCGTACACCCTATACACCGCTGGGGAGGACGGCGTACTCGTGCGTCATTCCCCGTCATCCCGCTTCCAAACCCCCCACCAAATGCCTCCGGAGAAGAACCTACCGCCCACAGATATCTTCGATGACGACGAAGGATGGGAGGACATGCCCATAGTTAAGGAGGATACCGAGGCCAGTGGACTCGACGAGGAAGACTACAAAAGGTACCACTACAGAACTCCCGTCAAGACGGCCGACGCCGGAAACGCCAGGGGAGACCTCATCGACCTTGATGAACATGGATCAGGCTGGCGTTCAAAACGTGATCAGAACGAGAGCGAGTATACCCGGCTCCGGGTTAGGGAAGAGGAAGATGCGGATGAAGTACACCTACGGACGAGATATCTGTTCGACGAGGACAAGGCTATGACTCCGTTGAGTCAGATGCAGGCTACAAAGGACCTACTTACGGAGGCCCAGCGGATCGCTTATGTCGGGCTATGCGCATTAACCACGAAGGAAATGTTAGGCTCCTTGGCTAAGATCGGCGGGAAGGAGATTAAGCCCGCTGCTGAACAACTGAACCTATGGGCGTTGAAGATCCTCGGACGCTTATATTATCACATGGAGCTTGAAACTGCAGGTATTTGCCGTTTTATCTGCTTTACTGTTCCGCCCCGCTTGTAGACGATCGCTAAATCCAAGTTCATCAGAGCAGAAGATGATCGAGAGTCTTGCTTTACACGGAATTCAGGCAGAGGATCTCACCCCTGCGCTCATGACGACACACACAGTGGCCAATCCGGAGTATGATCCCGAAGAGGCCAAACGCTTGGACGATGAGAAGGCTCGAGAGCCTGACCATCCTGACGAAGACGACGACGAAGACGACAATGCGACGGTTGTAAGTCCCGTCGACCCATTCACCAACGACGACAAGCACGGGCGCGGGGACAAACCGTTACCTACTCACGTTAAGAACCCATCCCATCCTGACAACAAAGTAGACAGCGATTCTACCAATAAACCTCCTATGCAGACCACCGCCCGTGTCCTGGAGGAAGGAACTACTACAGGACCTATGGCCGGAGTCTCTGTGTCGCTATCTTCCACCGATAAGGATGTAACCCTCGATATTCGGTGGACTATTCTCTGCGACCTCTTTCTTATCCTCATCGCCGACAGCGTCTACGATGCTCGATCCCGTGTCCTTCTGGAGAAAGTCGCACATAAGTTGGGGCTCGGGTGGTTAGATGTTGTCAAGTTCGAGCAGAGGGTAACAGAGGCGCTGGAAATCCAGGAAGGGGTGGAGAGATTGGAGAACGATGAGATTATCGACGAGAGGCAGAAGTCGGCGAGGAAGAAGCGCATCGTTATGCTAGGGTTGGCAACGTTGGGAGGCGGTCTGGTCATTGGCCTGTCGGCTGGACTCATGGCCCCGCTTATTGGTGCGGGTCTTGGGGCAGCTCTTGGAACTGTTGGTATTGGAGGGGCTACAGGATTCCTTGCTGGAACCGCAGGTGCCGCAGTTATCACTACTGCTGGTACTTTAACTGGTTCCGGTATTGCTATCAGCGGTATGGCCCGAAGAACACGGCAGGTGCAGACCTTTGAGTTACTCCCATTGCACAATAACAAACGGGTGAACTGCATCTTGACCATCCCGGGGTTCGTGATTTTGCCTCCTTTGAGACCCGATCCAGCTCATGAATGCGGATTATAGTTTCATGAACAGTCTACAGGACGACGTCCGATTGCCATTCAGTGTCCTGGATCCGATTGTCGGAGATGTGTGGAGTGCCTTGTGGGAACCAGAGATGATTCGAGAGACCGGAGATGCCCTCAAGATTCTAACGGCCGAGGTCCTAACGCAGGTCGGGCAAACGGTTCTACAAACAACTGTGATGGCCACCCTCATGACTGCTCTGCAATGGCCGATCAGTAAGTTGAATCCGGAAGAACTCGGCCCATGCCTCCATTTACATGGTTCTTCTAGTCTTGACCAAATTGGGGTATTTAATCGATAACCCTTGGTCAAACGCTCTTGATCGTGCGAAGGCAGCAGGTGGAGTCCTCGCAGATGTCCTGATTCAGCGACATCTGGGAGTCCGACCAATCACACTTATCGGTTTCTCGCTTGGTTCTCGAGTTATTTTCTACGCTCTGCTCGAACTCGCCAGGAAGAAAGCGTTCGGTATTATCCAGGACGTGTTTATCATGGGGACCACGGTCACCGCTCCGACCAGGACGTGGAGTGAGGTCCGATCCGCGGTCTCAGGGCGATTTGTCAACGCCTATGCTAGGAACGACTGGCTTCTTAACTATCTGTTCCGTGCTACGAGTGGCGGTCTCAACACAATTGCTGGTCTCAGGCCGGTGGAAGGTGTGCCGGGGTTGGAGAATATAGACGTAACGGACAAGATCTCAGGACACATGAGCTATCGAACGTTCATGCCTTTGATACTGGACCAGTTGGGCTTCCCCGTGTCTGCGGACCACTTTGATGAACCGGAGGTGAGAGCACGGTATGGTATTGGGAATTTGCGGCAACTTACAATTGATCCTAGGAGCCGGATTTCAAGGAAGACCGGGTCGTGGTGAGAGACAATGGGGGGACGCAGAACAAAGGATGGTTTGGCCGGAAGAAAAACTCGGTTACCCCACCGCAGAAGGTTTCTCGTCCTCCATCAGCATCGTCATTCACCCCATACAAGAGGAAGTCTCAGGTGTCAGAAATGAGTGGGACCGATGACGATTTGCCTCCCCGAGAAGGGTTACCGGAACGGACGGAACCATCTGGATCACCGCCCCCTCAGACCGAAAAGGGAAAAGAGACAGAGGAAACGCCCGATGGCGACGCTAAGGAATCTGCTCCAACTGTCCCACTCCACGCAGGTTTTGACTTTGAGGCGATCAAGGACGTCTTGCGAGAATCCAAGGACCCGGGAGGGAAACCGTCAACTGTTTTGCTCAGCCCCGTCCCAGAACACATGATCCCACCAGCGTCCCCGGTTCCACGTTCAGGGTCCGCCCCACCTTACACGTCTACGCAACCCCCTCCCTCTCATTCACGGCTTTCTCAGGACTTTACTAGAGATTACAGCACGGACGACAATGGCGTGTCAGGTGCCCTCACTCCAGCATTTTCACGTTCACTCTCTCTCGCTGACACCCCCGGTGCTGGCACAAACAAAGTCTTTACGTCATTCAATACCCTTGGCCTCGAAATTCCGACGAGGTCCCCACTCGCCTCAAACTCACCGTCGCTCTCGTTTGGGGGTTATGACGGTAGTGTCTGGCAAGCGCCATCGAACGATGTATACCAATCTGGGGCGACAGGATCGACACCATCATTGCCGGAGGGGAGGGTGAATGGGTCGCACGGTTATCTCCCATCGTCGCCGACGGTCAACCCGTTTGTTAGCCGGTCATCGCTGTCATTTGGAGGGCCGGGAGGGACAATAGACTACGTTCCGTCGACGTCCATTGTTCCGTCCTCAAACAACGAGGCAGACCCGTGGTCCTCGCTCGCACGAGGGAAGAAGCCGATTAGCGGACTCAATTCGAACCCGTGGGCGTGAGGTGATGGGAGGGGGGGAAGAGGGGGGATGGGGGTCGGGCGTCATTAAAGGTTTTATTCGTGGAGACGATGCATTCACGGCATGTTTTTGTTTTCATTGTCTTTTCGTTTGCAGGACGGTACGGTTTGTAGCACGACATGGAAACAAAGGACATTTTGCGGGTGGATACCGAAAGGTGATGGAGACTTGGTCGGTCGGTTGGCTGGGTAAAAAGGTCATGGGCGTTGAAATTCGGACCGTCGGGTGAGGGATCCGATCAGAGATTTTCCCAGAAAGGGATGCGCATCAGGTCCGATATATCTATAAATTCATCCGACCCCCCAACTCTCCGACCCTCAAGGTCTCCCTCATCTCGTCTCGTCTGCTGTGGCTACCGGCCAGTCCACCTGGCGGTCGAGATGCTCTCTCCCTCAAAGAGCCCCCGCCCAATCCTCAAACAAGCCTCATCCACCCTTAGCTCGTCGATGAGATCTACCAGAGTCCATTTTCCACCCAGTCCACGTCTATCCACTTTTCAGTTCACCCATTCCCCTCAGCTCTACGACCGCTCGCCACTCGTCGTTCAGCCAAACGCTTGCGCCCTCCCTGCGAGAGGCGAGCGTGTCTACCTGGCGGAGGACCACGAGAGCACTACCCAGGATGATATCATCCGCGACTCAATACCCCTTCGCGATGGCCACTTCCCATTATATCCCCATTCTGTCGACTACTCTTCTTCTTCTTCTACCCAGACAGAGTCTGACGAGTCCGACGGCTCGCTCTCCACTCCGCCCGACCCGACCAACCTCAGCGCCACACCATTGATTGCAACCCACCCTCCAGACATTCTCGGGCCCTCCCTCTCAAGGAGATGCTCAGACAGCCATGTCCTTGCCTTCCTTCCCCACCCACCTAGTCCCCCGAAACCCAAACGTCCCAAACGGGATCTCAAGAGCACCTACAGCGATAAGTACCCATCCGGCTGTACGTTCGGTGGGGACAACTTCTCCACCCCCGTTTTCGAAGGGTGCCTCGGCGGGTTTTGATAACACCACCCACTCCGTGTTCACATCGGTCGACCGACGATACCTTTGCCCCACGACCTCGCATTCGATCTCATGGTTTGGCCTCACCGCTGTTGTTTTTTTTGTTCTAGCCTGTGAGATCTCTCACACACTATAGTCGCATTGTTTTCTACCACCCGCATCTGACTCTCGCACCCTCTCGCATCCCTCGTTATCTGAGTCCCAACCAACGCATCTGTACTTTATACGCCTATACCATATTTATCCAGTATTACAGCCCCGTGGCACCACGCCTTCGTCGCATGCACCCCCTGTAATCCTAGCTTGTCAACTTTCTGGCGGAGGCACCCTGATAACAAGTAAAAAGAAGAAAAAAACAAAGGAATAATGTAGTAATTTTAGAAATCAATTATTTTCCCAGTCTCTCTGCTGTTATCCCATGACCCCGGTTATCGTCGTTGCCTTGCACATCAAACGCGGAAGGTGAGACACGCGGCTCCAGCGGCGCTCCATGGCTACGTACCCTTACCATAACGAGAGGTGCTTTCTACATGACGACTGTATACGCTGGGTGATGGGTCCGTGTGTGGGTAAGCCAAAAGGAATTGAATGCCCAGGATTGATAGTCAAATCTCATAGTGGATCCATCTTACGCGACGACCCCAGATTTAAGCCTTCAATACAATCTATAAACATCGCAGTACACAGTACACGGCATCATATGTACATCTCTCGAGACTAACGCGCCCAATGGCTAATTCGACGCAACGCCGACGAATTCAATGATCCTTCAGAGTCTTGCTAAGATCCCATCTCGTGCACGTGAGCGCAGTCGTGACGGAGAGGGTTCCAGAAGATAAGGAATCATGTAAATTGAGCGGATAGCATGCATTGCGAAAAGGCCCGTTCTCGTTACCTTCGGATGTTCGCCCGGCCAGGAGACCGTAGTCGAGGTCGCCGCAGAAATTCCAACAACCTCGCGATCGTTCGTGCCGGTCAGGCACCACGAGTATCCATCAGTAGGGACGGCACTAGCCCATTAGGATCTTTCCCTTTTGTCCGGATGGCCAAGTACTTCCAAATCCGTGGTTGTCATCTCCCGGGACAGGACCAGGGGTGTGGAGTATGCTTTGTAGCAACTCAAATTTGAATGCTGCCGTACGCGCCGTGTATCCGTATGATTGTTAGTGCCCGAGAGATGCCCTTCGGTCCGATATCCTACGTGCGCTTGTCAGCGTGGTAGAGGAGTGACAAATGGCTCGCCGGCGGATATGGAAACCGCCAGTTTGCCGGTCGGGTTTGAGAGATCCAGCGACCGCACTTTCCCCGCGGAGATAGGCCTGCAGGCTTATGTCGGCGACTGGTCCTCCACCCAGAGCTTCAAGGTCGATCCAGTCGTCTGATCGTCGATGCGGCGGGGAGCTGCCGAGGGCAGCCAAATAAGTCAAGTTTTGTAAATTTTCCATTCAGCAATGACCCACACGGCCGGGAAAAGGCTGTGGAACATGCTTTACTCAAGGAGCCGAAACCATCTTACCGGATGCTGTGATCACCGATCAAGATCCAAAGAGATCTATCCCTTAAAAGTTGAACGAGATACGACCTCGTGTTTGGTGAATTGTATGTAAGCTTGATCATGTGTGCGTTCTGGAGAACAAACCCAGTGTACCAACACCACTCCTCTAGCGCAGTCGACTGCGTGAGTTCTTGTGGAGCCTGGGTGGCAAGGCAACGAGCTATGCTGGTAAATCGGTGGCAACTGGGCTGAGGGTACAACGATGGCGCAATGCGGTGTCCAAGGCAAGCCTTCCCAGGGTGGAGCGAGGAAGATCAATCAATTCTTCGCAATTTTTCGGAATTTTTTCGAGGTCAAAGCCCAAGGCCCTTTATCGGAGCTCCCAAACGGACGATTGGGAGTATTTAGCTACGGGAAAGATAAACCAAATCTGCAACGCGACCTCGTCAGCTTGGATCACATAGATGAATCATTGATAGAAACGTCGTCACAAGTAAGATGAAGATAATCTGAACACCTCTCCTTTCGACGGACCGACGGAGTCCTCGCAGGATGGATGCAAACGGTAAGGCGACAGACTAACGGACGGATGTCGTGTGCACTCTTAGTGAGAAAGAAGTGAGGGTCATGAGCATTGGGAGCGACTTAGGCTACGGGGAAACACCCCCGGAATGCAGGGGTGAGCATGATTGGAACAGCCGACCATCACTGGAAAGTGTTTGAGGAAACACGAAGAGAAGCGGAAGATTGAAGAAATTTTATACCAGAGTGGTGGTTATTAACAACCCCATTCTCCTGCGATCTGTCTGAAGAATGCCCCATCTTCACCCTCCCGACGAAACGACGACATCGAGGCGAGATCAGGGTGCGAGAAAGGGGGGTTGTTACTGATGGCAAGTTAGAATCAAACTGCTCGTGAAGCCACCGATTCACTCCGGCTACTCAAAAAAAATTGTAACCTCTTTCTTTTGATGGAGAGGGCGGTTCGCCCAGGGGAGCTTTGCAGGGAAGTAAGGTTGATTGAATTTCACAGCCGAATTTTTCATTGATCTTGTCTGGGGAGCAGGGAGAGCGGTTGCGGCGACCGGGAACGCGGCTTCACAATAGAATCTACAACACGGGACTCACAGGGCCACGATGCCTGAGCGAGTGACTGTAGGGATGGTGAGTACCATCTCTGGTAGTCAATGGGATGAATGAGTACCGCAAGCAGTCCACGCGGGACTGTTTCTGTTTCGAGCGGCTGGAGATGTTCCGGGGGGAAGAAGGGAGGTGAAAGGGGGGGATAATCTTGTCAAGTTACGATGCTGGTAAGGCAATGGCCGGAAATGATTCAACGTTCTGAGCGCGTGTTTGGAAGGCGTCCCACGACAACGCAGTCGGTAGACCCCGTCGTTTACAGTATGAACGCATCGAGCGGCACCAAATGTACGGATGCCCGGAGGGAACCCGGAACTCCGAACGCCATTCTGCTGTCCCGCGCTGGGCAGTGGACGGGAGAGAGCCTCTCTGCTACTAGCTCCACCGCATACGAAAAACAAATCAACCCAACACCGCGCACCATACCGGAATGAAAGAGCAGATCAGGTCGCCTGACCACACGATATCACCATTGAGGCCGGACGTGTGTATTTGGGGCTTTGGCGAGAGAACTCCCAGAATTAGGGCCAATCGTTCTGATGCGTCCGAGTCCTGTCAGCACGAGGCACGAAGGTAGGAACCTACAGGTGCCATCAGAAGGCGAGGCGTAAGACGTAATGAGATGGCTCAAAGGGAGAGACATGCTTAGCGATCTGCGGGATCAAATTGACTTCATCGAGGGCGGGGGAGGAACGATACGGGGGTCTGTGGGACCCAGAGAGGTGGTATAGGAAGGAGAGTGTCGAAGGTGGGATGGGGTGGATGCGTGGTGGTGCCGTATTCGGCTTGAAGGGTGCGTGAGGACTGGTGTGAAGGGCGTTGGGAGATGGATCTAGGATAGATCCGTGTAGTCCAAGTCGCCCAACATGCACCATCAATCAGGACGATGGCATGCATGGATCCCTTGCGATCTCGAGATGAGACGGCGGCGAATGAGTGCAACACAAAGGCATCGTGTCCACGCCGGGTGAAGAGGTGAAGGAGAAGCGGATCTCGAGCTCGTTTCCCCATCCGCCCCCAGACGATCCCGTTAAATTATAACAGCGTGAGCGGGAGGGAAGCTGTTGTCCAGATAAGCCCAAGTGGGACCGCGACCCGGGAAATCGGTCTCTATCTGCTCGACCTGCGGGCCCTCTCCTTAATTCGCCCTTTAGACTCAGAATTGCGCCTAGCCGACGGGGCCAAGGAGGGAGAAATCAGCCAAAACGCGGGAGGCGGCAACCTGTTCTTCCCCTTTCATTTCATTTATACCCACGCGACACAGCGATCTGCTTATAGTCCCTCTCCTCCACCCTCTCTCCCCCACATCTTTCCCACCCCCATACTCACAATGTCTGTCACTTCTGAAGAGGAGGAGACCTATCCTCCATCCAAGCTCGGCGAGTACACTGTCATCCAAGAAATTGGAGAGGGCACCTTTGGAAAAGTAAAGAGTAAGTAATCCCGTGGATCCGGCCGCCTTTCGTCTCTCACCCTCTAATTTTCCAGAGGCCGTCCACACCATTACCGGTCATGAGGTTGCCATGAAATACATCTCCAAACAGGTCATCAACGCTACCAAAACCAAAACCAGAGTCCAGCGAGAAGTGGAGTACATGCGCATGCTACGACACCCTCACATCATCAAGCTGTATGTCTCTCCACCCTTTGTCCCATCCCCCTACGTTCTGAGAGACCGATTCTATATCCAGATACGAAGTAATCTCCACCCCTACCGACATCATCATCGTCCTCGAATTCGCCGGCGGTGAACTGTTCGATTACATCGTCGCGAACGGACGCATGACTGAACACGTTGCCCGTCGGTTCTTCCAGCAGATCATGTCCGGCATCGAATATAGTCACAAACTCAAGATTGTCCATCGGGATCTCAAGCCAGAAAACGTCCTGCTCGACAACGATCTGAACGTGAAGATTGCCGACTTCGGTCTCTCTAGTGAGATCAAGGACGGCGACTTCCTCAAAACGAGTTGCGGAAGCCCCAATTACGCTGCCCCGGAAGTCATTCGTGGTGGCTTCTACACCGGACCGGAGATTGATGTTTGGAGTTGCGGAGTAATCCTCTACGTGATGCTTTGTGGAAGGCTTCCCTTCGAGGATGAGGACGTTCAAACGTTGTTCACGAAAATCAGCCGTAAGTCTCACGCCTCCACCGCCTATTCCACGTTTGCCAATAACTCTTCGGCTCTTCAGAGGGGATGTACCACATGCCCTCCTACTTGTCACAGGATGCCCGTGCATTAATCCAAGGAATGCTGGCCGTTGACCCTGTGAAACGAATCACGGTGTCAGAGATTCTACAGCACCCGTTCTTCACAGCGGAACTCCCTCGCTACCTTACTCCTCTACCCCCTCCCCCCGGCCCGGTCATCGGGCAACTTTCCGCTCTGGTTCACCCACCAAACTTTGACTTCGAGATCATAGAAGGGCTTGGCCGTATCGAAGAGGATATCGTCGACCAACTCGCCCACAGAGTCGAAGGTATTGACAAGGAGGATATCTGGGAGTGTTTGAGAAGGGACGATGGTCCTCAAGGGAACGCGGTCAAAGTTGCATATATGCTATTGAGGGATAAGAGTCGACTTGGCAGAGACCGTAGGTGACGTTCCCATCCTCCTTGGTCGAGTTCTGACCAGGTCACAGTGGCGGAATTCGAGGAACAGGAGAGGGACGCTCAGCTGGCTGCGATGGACGTAAGTCTGGAGCTCACTTTCTCACAATGGCTAAGCCAACCAATTACCGACATTTCTTCTTTGCCAGCCACGAAACCCGATCTCACCTAGCGCGATCGCACCAAACGGCACGGACCTTGCAACAAACCCGTTTGACGCCGAGTTTGAAGCCGGGGAGTACGACGACGAGATTGACGATGGACTCGATTTTTCCATGCCGCAGCTCGAGGTCAATACGTTTGCCGTGCTTAATTCGTCACTCCCGGAGCAATTGCCCGAACAGCATCATCTGACGTCATACGCAAGCGCGAAGCGGACCTGGCCGGCAAAGGAGAAGAAGCAACATCGGACCAAGTGGCATTTTGGTATCCGATCCAGATCACCTCCGATGGAGGTTATGCTAGAGATCTACCGTACGCTGAAGACTTTGGGTATGGAGTGGAAGGAAAAGAGAGATCTCGGCGGGCTGGGTGGTGTTCACCGTGATCGGTCGAGAGGGGAGCGAGAACGCGCGAGGATCGAAAGGAACCGAGACTACGACGGTGGCGGATCCGTCGACATGCGCGCTGCATCGGCGATTTACTTTATTGAAACTCGTGCTCGTTATCAGGACGTCGTGGTATGTGCATGCCGTATGATCATCCCTTTCCTGACGGACGGCTGATCTTTGGAATCGCAGGTATTGATGAACCTGCAGCTTTACATGGTGGATTCCCTCAACTACCTCGTGGATTTCCACCACAAAAAGACTTACAAAGCATCGACGGAACCGGACGCGGGACCGTTCGACATGGCCAACCCTGACTCATGGTCGGATGTGGCCTCAGAGTCAGGTAAGTCGACGAAAGAAAGGGAGGACGAGGTGGTGTCGCCGTTTGTCTTTATGGATGTGGCTTGTCGCCTCATTTTAGAACTTGCCGGAGGTGGTGAATAAACGTCCCGACAGCAGGGCCGGTTTGCTAAACGTGCTGCTCTACAGTTCACAAGGTTAACCTGTATGTTTTTCCTGTTGTTTTTCCTTCCCTTTTGCTTTTGCTTGTGCTCTCGCTTTCGTGCCCTCGCTTTTTACCTCGCAGGACCCGTCGTATTATATGTATCCATCTTAGACAGACTTCTTGTGTATTTGTGACTACAGTTACCTGAAATGTTATGACATTCTTAGATGGAAGGTGCTGGGCGGCGGGGGTGAGAAAATGGGCTCGGAACGCTCGCTCCGCCCTCGGACTTCGTCACAATATGCATACCCCTACGAACACTGTCCACACGAGTCATACCAGTGGCAAAACGAGTGGCCGGGAGTGGTGCGCCGGGCTGAACGAGTTTGTGTCCTCCTCCGAACCTTCCGCGCATCAAAACGCTCAGATTCGAGCGTGGGAACAACGCACGGACCATCCAAGGTTCCAACGGTCCCTTTGCTCAAATCGTCTTTGCTTCGCTTCGTTCGCCCTCCACCCTTCTTCCCTCCCAACCACCACCACAACACCTTACAAACTCGCCCATCTCATCTATCTCACTAGACTCTCTCTCAAATGGCTCGCACTAAGGTATGTCCACCCTCCTCGACAAATCCTCGAGGAATATGTCACTTATCAATGTCCGATGACCTTGTTGTCGTCGTCGTCACTGTTGATAGCAAACCGCCCGCAAGTCTACCGGAGGTTAGTTGACTCAATTACTTACAAAACTTTTTCCACAACATATACTCATCTCTTTTCGCGTGTTCTAGGAAAGGCTCCTCGTAAGCAGCTCGCCACCAAGGCTGCCAGGAAGACCGCTGTGGTGAGTGTGCCCTCCCTATTCATCGGGCCTTCTTCTACCACGACCCCTTATGACTCATACTGACGCGTGTCTTTCGCGTTTAGAACCCCACTGGTGGTGTCAAAAAGCCCCACAGGTTCCGTCCCGGTACCGTCGCTCTTCGTGAGATCAGGTATGATCCTCCGCCACTACACTTAATCTGTGACCGGCGCCTCACACACAATCTCTCCCAGGCGTTACCAGAAGTCTACCGAACTCTTGATCCGCAAGCTGCCTTTCCAACGTCTCGTTCGTGAAATCGCCCAGGATTTCAAGGTATATTCTTTCGCGACCGATGTTACACCGAGCCCCGTGACCTGACACGCGTGGTTCCAGACCGACTTGCGCTTCCAGTCCTCTGCCGTCATGGCCCTTCAGGAAGCCGCTGAGGCTTACCTCGTCTCCTTATTCGAAGATACTAACTTGGCTGCCATCCACGCCAAGCGTGTCACCATGTATGGCTTTGTTTACCTCTTCTCCACGAGATCATGTGACTTACAACTTGTTACACAGCCAACCTAAGGATCTTGCTTTGGCTCGTCGCCTCCGTGGTGAGAGGGCTTAAACACAGAACCTCGTAAAGCCTGTGGCGTGATATGCAGACCATCGCTTTTTCTTTACTTTTTCGCTCTTATCGGTTATGTCCCTTTACTGTACCATGTATTTGAGTCTTGGCATGCTTGTTCAAGTTTTGTTGGTGTAGTTCAAAACGAACCAGTCATGTTGCTGATTCCATTGAAAATACACGCAGAATAGAGTTACCAAGGATGAGCAAGCGTGAGAGCATAAAAGACAAAGTGATGACGTCGCGATGGGATCCAAAAATGGTGATCGAGTTCCATAGTTGAAGGCCTGAGATTAGAGGTTAGCCGACGATGTCTTTGAGTCACCGAACAGCTCCTTCATGAAAGCTTCCGCATTCGGTGGGCGACCGAGGAACTCCTGCATTGAAAATTTACACGTTTAACTCCGATCATGTGACAAATTCCAAGGAAGAGGGCGATTGCCCCACAACGCACCGTGAGCGAATCAAGCTCCTCGCGACTCCCTCCAGGAAGTAAGATGCTATTCTTGTACTTCTCGCCCAACGCAGGGTCGAGTGGATCCTTCTTGAAAACCGTGGCATACATGTCCGCGGCGAAAACGAGGGAGTACATGTAACCGTAATAACCTTTTTCCACGAGGCAATTCGTCAATTTCACCTTCGGAAGCGGCTAAAATGCAAAGTTTTGCGACGTAAAACGCACCGGCGTCGTATCCTCCCGTAATGTGTCCGAAAGATCCCTGACCGGGGAGAGCGCTCTTGGGACCGATGACTAAAGAAATCTCCTGACGCATATCGTTCCACAACTGCGTATAGTCGGTCGCGTCTATTTCAAAAAGCAAAACAAGGAGTGTCAACAAAAAGGTTTTTGAAAAAAGCATTTCGATGGGAGACAGTGAAGTGCGCTTGTCGTCGTCGCCTCCTCGAACACGTACCTTTGTCAGTATGAACCTTGAGGTCATACGTGGCGAAGAAAAGTTGTCGAAGGTAGTATAGCCCCGCGTTGACGTATCGGCTGTTGTATTAGTCCAATTTACAAACCACCCGATACCAGTGTGAGTTCTCCTAAGTCTCGATAAGTTTGTCAGAATCGAACGAACCTCTTGATCAACTTTTGGATGAGGTCATCAGGTAAAGACTCTTGAGTCTCATAGTGGTTCGAAATCTTCTTGAGCACTTTTGGTTCCCAACCCCAGTTCTCCAACATCTGAGAGGGGGCCTCTACGAAATCTCTTGCGACGCTGTAGATTAATTCCCCACGATCAGCGCAAGGCCCAGAATAAAGGAATGGAACCGATAGGATCGTCGGCACACAGACTTCGTTCCATGGAACTTCGAGAACTGCGTTCTGCTCAATAACCCATGTACGGCATGTCCGAACTCGTGGAAGAAAGTGACGGCGTCTGCGGGAGTGAAGAATGGACGAAATATTAACGCTGAAAATCACAATAAAAAAGGGTTTCCATACCGTCGTGCGTCATTAATGCTGGGCGTTCGGGAGTCGGTTTAGCCAGATTGGCAACCATAGCTACCGTTGGGTAGTGCCTGGTCCCATCTGACTTGCAGTATCCAGGAATCAAGCCCCAAACGGCGGCGTGCGAGTACTTTGCAGCTGTGGGACAGTGAGGTCAGGATTGCAATGCAGATGTCGGCCAAGATTTATGATTACTCCTTGGGAACAAATCGAGGTAACAATACCCGACGAAGTCCTCTGGGGTCTTGGCGTCCTTCTTCCAGACGGAATACTTCTGGACCTCTGTGATACACCTTCAGCCTCCCTCGTAAGCGACACGTTTAATGGGCACATTACCTGGATGCCAACTCTCCCCCTTGATCTCCACAAACTTGATCGACAACAGATCCTGGTAGATCTGAATGATGTGTGGGACGATAACTGAAACAGGGAAATACTCCTTGACCAGACTTTCATCCAAGTCCAAAGATGACTGGATAAATTTCTGGTCATAGTACCTGTAGTCCCAGATATAAAATTGACCGTCGAAGTGATATCCCTTTTCTGCGTGTTCCTTCTCCTTAAGTTTAAGCAAGGTCTCACGGTCCTTCAGACCGACGGGGTGGAGTTTTTTCTGCAAGTCGTCGAGGAACTATGCAGGTACCGCATCTCTGTATGAGTGTTTAACCAGTCTCGAGGAAGACGCATACCGTATGAACATTGGCAGCAGTTTTAACCATCTTCACTTCCGTGATATAGTCCGCCCAAGTGGGATATCTTAGGAACGTTGCGATTTGACGGCGGAGATCAAGAGCTTTTTCGAGCAGAGGGGCGTTGATCGCCAATCGATTGTCGTACCCTTCGTGGGCCTTTCGACGAGTCTCCGGATTCTCCGCAAATTTGAACTTGAGGGTTCGGAGTTTGGAGCTCTAGGGTTAGTTGTTGACACCTAGCAGATTCAATAGGAACATACCAGTGGGAAGATATCTGGAGTTTTGAAGGTGACGTCGTAGAGGGTTTTGCCATCTTCCTCCCGTTTGGTATAGCCAGATACAACGTCTCCAGGAATACCCTTAAGCTCCTCGAGAGTAAAGCTCACACGGCCCTAGTTGAAGCGCACTCGTCAGTTGCCCGATGGGAATCGCGAGTCAGGAAGCGCATACGTTCTCTTCATTAAAGTTTTTCTGTTCATCCAGATCTTGAGTAATAGTGCAACAAGTACAGAATAAGACTCACGTTAAACTCGACGCAGATCTGGGATAGCTCCTTCTGCAACTTCTCGAGTTCCTTACGTTCCTTGTCGGGCAGGTCCAAACCGGCGCGCTTGCCGTCGAGGACCAACTTCTCGACCAGCCGTTCTTCTTCTGGGCTCAGCTTACGACCCGAGGCCTTGATGTTCTTTTCGGCGTTGACTTTGGCCTGGTATATGTCAAGGCGCATGGAGATTTCAATTCCATATTCCCTGAGCAACACCTCGGCGGCGTTCGCGGCGTCTCTGAGTTCCTTTGAGGTAGATACGTTCTGATAGAACAGCAAGGGTTCAGACAGAGATTCCATCTCGGCGTCGCCGTGAGCAATTGCGAGCTGATCGGATGGAGATGGATGAGCAGATTGTTCCGTTACAAGATTGTCATGCAGATTACTCAACGAAGACCTGTCCATGCCCCACGATTGTTCAGCAAACATTCTTTGCTGGCATGTGGAGAGTGAACGTACCGATTCGAAGTTACATTCTTCTGGGGGCAACGAGCCAACCTTATCCCAGAGTGCCCTATCCTTGGCGATCAACTCATTGATCAAGGTGGTGACCTGTTCTGGGGTGTGTGTCCAAATCGCCGGAGCCTGGGGAGGAGTCAAATTGGACATTGTTGGATCGTCGTCGTTTTTGAGGGAGAAGATAGGTGCGATCGTGGCTAGTGACCGAATGCCGCGAACCCGTGCGTGCATATACTCGTCACATGCCCACCGAGGTCGGCGCGACAGGACACCGCGACTGTTGGGAGTCGAAACGGAGAGAGGTGGTGTGAACCGTTGGGTCAACGGCAGTTGTTTTGGGAGAACATTGGCAGAACGGACACGTAGCGCGAACGGTTTCATCTTGTGCCGCAGAGAGACGCGGTCGCACAGCAGGTAATGAGAATTTGTAGCGGTCTATTTTGGCATATTTTGACTTCGTCATAAGCGGAGGCTCTTCAATGTGACCGCGCCTCAAAGTGTTCTCACGATCTCTTTCCTATCTTCATAGTGCATGCGCACGCATGTTTGGAACACTACGCCCCCGAATTTCAACTTGGAGTGTGTAAGTAACTCGCCCCTCCCCCTCCCTATCGCCCTCCAAGTTGGGGAACCACACCTCGAAAGCATGGAAGAGTCCCGTGTTTGAGTACTCCGATGTGGAGGCTGATCTGTTCGTCAGAAAATACGGGGCCGGTGCGGGGGAGAGTGCTGCTCCCAACGGACACTGGGATCCGTCACCAAACTGGTACTGAAACGCCGTTGGTCCTGTGATACGACCCTATTAGTATTCCAGAAGCGCGAGTCGCGGCCCCTGCCTATGGGCCTCCAGGCTGTTGCCAATTTCGCTCGGGAATCTGGGGATGTTGCGTTGCCTCTGCATGGTGAAGGGGATTGACAGCGAAACCTGCTTGGACTCAAAGATTGGGCCTAGTTGGGCGGCTTTCACATTTTGGGTAAGGGTCATTCGATCATTGATCACCCCGTAACTGTACTCAGACTCCATCTACCTTTCAAGCCCCCCAGTTCATCGTCAACAAAACAAGACCCTCGACAGGTCATTCCAAAGGACCATAGGTCATGGCACTGTGAGTTCAATCGTATGGGCTATCTGCGATAATCGTGAGGGCCCAATCATTGCCGCCACACTTACACCACCCCCGCCACACCCAGAAATGCCGCGCATTCGCTGCCAGTGGAGATATGGTATGCCATCTTTACTCAAGTGTGCGACCCACGTGGAAAAGACGCAGCGGCAATCTCCCAAGTGTCTCGTTTTTTCTACCAGGCAATAGCGCCATATCGTCTTGAATCCCTGGTGATTTATGGCGAGTCACAAATCAAGGCCTTCTACAAAGCCATGAAGGTGATGCCCCAGCATGTCCCCCGCGCGAAGCATCTATACATTGGCTTCATCCCCGACTCGGCTGTCACCGACTGCCGGACAATTTGCGACGCGGTCATCGACGGATGGATTCACAATCACGAGGAGACGCGAGCCCAACGCGACGAGCGGATACGTCAGAATTCGATCCTCTCCACATTTGGATTTCACCCACTAGAATACACCAATTTCCAGCAAGACGTTGTGGGTGGGATCGTCTCCGAGCACAGCAAGACCCTACAAACGCTCACATACCTCAGCACCGTCGGCCACATCAAGTTTCAGGTGTTCGGGCACCTGCCCTCCCTAAGAAACCTCACGGTCGTCTGCCTCCGCTACGATTCGACATTTTACGGGGTCTACGACAACATTCGGGTTCCCCGAAGGACTCAGTTCCCTTTGTTAGAACGTCTTCACCTCAGTTCCTTCGATACCGAGTCCCTCTTCAAGCATGACGAGTTTCGCCGTTCCGCTCCAGGGTTGACCCACCTACGCTTATCGGGACGGCAATGTTACCCACAACTCGAGAAGCTCCCTTCTCACACCAATCTTCTAATACAGATGATCCTGGTGTCGACCAAGGAGAGGCAAATGCTGGTTCCGTATATGAGGAGGATTCTTTCAGACGAGCGATACAGTCAGAGGGTCACCTTGTTGGACCCGGGTTACGGAGAGGATGGGAGGTATGGGTTCTTCGATGCGCTTTTGGATTGGCTAGATGTCTCTTCCGGTGGAAATGCATTTTGGGGTGTCACTAGTCAAGTTACCATCCACGAGTTAGCAACCTGGTGAGCCAGAACTTCACCCTGTCCGTGCAGACATTCACAACCCCGACAGGCGCGTTGGGTGATTTGGTGTGATATATTAGGAGGCGCGCGGCCATTGCAATTTGCTTTTGGCCATTCTGGTTAGGAAACGAGGGCCCTGATTTGGTGCATTTGAATTCTTCCCCATCGCAACTCCATCGAAATTCTGACCGACCGGGGTCAGTAGATATATTATTTCAACCTCTTGTCCGATATGCATTTCTTTCTCACTATTTCCAGGCGTTTGTGTTGTGATACGCTGAATTTGTTCATGATACGCCTGCTTACCCCTGATGATGCCCGTGTTCGTCTTTCCCTCACCGTACATTTTTCCAATTTCAAAACGACCCCACGTCTTCCTAGCTTCTAGGCTCGCGGCTCGCTCGCCCCTCCCGGTGTTCGCTTTTCTTTCTCATGCGCTGAAACTTGACCCCTCATTTGTTTGTGCTTATATTCCCGTCTCGCTGTGCGATTGTACAGTTTCATTCGTCTACCTAGACGAAATCCGTATGCTCGTTTTTTCCCGGCCCACAGTTTGACCCTTCAATCACTTCATCTTTTCGTCTGATCCGGTCCGTGGCCGGCATACCTCTCGCCCTATCGGTTCGCACCTGGGTTTCCGTGCAGCTGAGACATCACCTGGCCTGCCGAACAAACATTCCAAGCAGGTCTCAGTCGTTTGGCTGTGATATGTGAGCCAGTGCCGGGCCTGTTTGACTATGAGGGGTGGATCGAAGGTAATCGGCAATCGGTCGACGGTGAGTCTGAGGGATAACACCGTCAACACCCGCAGTTCATCGGACATCCGAACTGTCCACTGCCTTGGAAAGGGTTCACACGAAACATCCTTGGTTGTGCTGTCAGGATGTCCCGTCAAAGAACTTCGAACTCACCCCGGGTTGGATGGTATGCGGATATAATCTCCGTCGATGGTTCTATGGCGGCCCGTTTTCTTCACTTCCCATGGGAAACAGCTGATGTGTCTCTTCCGTCTTGCGGAAGCTCATCGTACCCGCCGTTCGAGCTTCGGGCTGCATTCTCGTCTAAACGACATTGTCCTTCCCACTTGGGCTCCTCGCCGCTCCGATTCATTCAGCACGCTATCCCCGCCTCCGCATCCGCGACAGGTGTCGTGGGCCTTCTGCGAACCCAGGTCTGATGCTCGATGTGTAGCCGTTAGCAGCCCCCTCGCTCTTCGCTTCCTGTGCGTAATGACATCGCAGCAGTTTCTTGATCGCCGGAGAGGGATCGACAATGGCTGGTGATTGACTGGCAGAACGAATGCTGTCAGAGCCTCTTCCAAAGCCAGTTCCCCGCCCGTAGACGGGTGTTGCTGCGAGTTCGTGGGAGCCTGAAGTTTGAAGCTTGACAACTTGAACCTCCGTACTCCGTGATGGAATGCGCTCGCCGTCCTTCATCTGACTTGTACTTACGGTATCCTGCAGCGCATCGGTGCCTCTTATGTTATATTACTCTGGAATTGCGTATAGTTCACCCGTAATACTGAAGAGAGTTATTCCCATCGGGAGGTGAACTATACTATAGTTCTTCGCTAGCAATCCGTCAGCCGAGTACTGCAACCGCTCCGAGTGTGAGGCGGGTATTGACAGCGGGGTCTCATTTCGATAGGCTGATAGACTGTTTTCTCCGCAGGCCATATGGCAGGTTCCGACTTCCCAGCCACTCGATAAGGCAGCCGGGTGTTATTGTTTCCCTCTTTTCTTTTCTTTTCTTTACTCACGCCAAGTCATCTTCCTTGGCACGAGCCACGCCGTGTGGGAATCACCGACGGCCCTGCAGATCGAAGCAGTACGAAAGGTTACGAAAATCGATGACCTGAGAATCGAGCGATGGGAATCTTCCGGATTAGCTTGTTGCTTCTCCGGCGTCCCCCATGTGTCAGAGTCCGCCCGACGCCCGACGCCCATGATGACACGGCCGCTAAGGTTTGTGATCTTCCCGTAAAGCGAATAGGGGGCCACTGAAGGAAGTCCCCCCCCACCCGGACCTGTTTGAGGTCGACATACAGTACGAACCTGCCCGAACGCCACAGACGTGTAGGAATCCCGAAACCCAAAAGTGAAACAGGTTAGTAAAAAGTCGGCGCGTGGCGTCGTCGTGCTCTAACGTACTGCTGCTAGATAGTGCGGCCCTGGAGGTCGAGACGGTCCATCGGAATTTCAAAATGCAAAGACAATGGTACCGTAAATACTGGTCGCGGGGCCCGCGGCGTCAAGATCCATTGCAGCCGCAGAACCAGCTCCTCGATCGTCACGGTCTTGAACATCTGTTCCGTGTAACGGAAGGCCCCGCCGGATTCCTGATGGCCGTACAGCTGCATTCTCGTAGAATTTTTCCATTTCGATCCATTCCGACAATTATGATACCTGACGACAACGGCTTCATGAGATTATTTCCCACGTGATTCCGAGCGTGGATATGGTCATCATCACACGTCCGCGGGATGGATACGATGGAATGGCGGTTGCTGGACAGCTCAGGGGTCGAAACGGAGTGGTGGCGCAAATCGTGCGACAAATTGCAACCGTTTTTTGGAAAACACGAAACAACCCACACGTAGCGTGAATGGCTTCATCTTATTAACAGAAACTGAAAACAGGGTCTCGTAGGTAACAATCACCCTGTTTTCCGGGCGGCGATGTCGGAGGCAATATGATACAGATCGCGTGGTTCCAAGAATGAGGATCGTGGCTACGACGGAGAGAACGGTTGCCACCTTCAGTCAACCCATTCCACGCGATGATCCTCCCAAGGCTTGGCTTGAGGCACGTATCGACGACCCTCAGGAAGTATCCCCTCTTCGGCTTCCATTCGAAGCCTAACCGTTCTGTGCACTTTGATTTTGTGATCCTCGCCACGGGGGATAGACCTCCCATTGGCCATATTGGGCCTGGGAATTTGAAAGAGGAATGAATGAGGTCTGAAACACCTGCATCATGTATAGAGACGGACGTACCTAGTTCGCCAGACCCAGTTACCATCTTTCTTCTGGTGTCTATGCTTTAGGGGAATTATTTCGAGGAACCACCAGGACTTTGAACGAGACAATTCGTCGTTGACGGGAGATAGAATGTCCGCTAGATCCTCCTCTTCCTCGGTGAGGATCAGTTTCTTGTCTACAACTGTCACCATCCCGCTGTCGTCATGGCTTGCGATTCGAGAGCGGTCTGCCTTTTGAAAGGTGATAGGATCCGGTCGGGGGAGAATGCGGGGGTAGAGAGTGCTGGGATCCATGCCAATTTTTGCGAGAAGTTGGCCGTTGAACATTATCCCGGTATCCGCAAGGAAACATTGCCGTACCATCCACCGGAGTGTAATTCGCGCAAGGGCATTACGAGTCTCGTTCTTGACCGCTCCACCGCCGACATCTACATATAAGTAATGATGAGATATGGAGGTAAACCCGGGAACGTTTGCCTACCGCAATGGCATCCTGAAACCGAATATCAATCGGCGCCTGATCGCAACCTCCGCTAGTTCACTTACCGGAGAACCAGACCTCGAGCACATCCGTCGGAGCACAAGGATCGCTCCACTTCTTCTCCAATTCCCAAAGGGTTGCCTCCCTTTTGGGTTTATCACGGCGGCGTTGTTTGATGCGTGGGCCTTCTTTCTCACCCCCTGTACCGGCTGACAGAGACACCTTGAATTTGGCGCGGCGCTCGTCGAGGGACATGGCATGTCGGTAGACCCGAATGCCGCTATTCGTTATGGTGAATGGGAGCCTCTTAGGGAACAGACCGACGGAGTTTACGCTGTCCCTGAGAATGCACAAGATGATGAGTGAGATTGAAAACCGGATGCATTGATGAAAGGGAAGCACCAGATACCGAGGAAATCGACGTGGACCTTTATGGAAAAGGTATTCCTGAAAGCGCAACTCTGCTCCCATCCCCCTTCGTCTTCGCGTACATACATTTTGTAAGCGAATGGGACCTGCTCTTTGTTATCCGCCGGAAGGAGCCCAACCTATGCGCCCAGTAAGGAGGTGGATCCGGTGGAGTCCAAGGGAGAGAATACCTTGATGAGCATCCCGGCGAGGGCACGTGCGGTATATGCACCCCGCGAAAACCCAAAGATGCATATCTTGTCACCGTACTGATCTACTCAAAATGTTAGTTGTCGGATTGATTCCGGAGGGGGTGGGGGCCGAGGCTATCACGTACAGTTTTGCATCAGAAATTCGTATCCAGCTGGTGGTCGGCGTCAGTCTATTTTGGGCGAACAAAAAGCATACCCGGCGTGCGCGCACCTTGGGTGTGAAGAGGCAGACTCCAAGCGACAGCTTGATCCAGGGCTTTGGAAAAGCGACGGGTGATGGCATTGATGAACCCTGGGGCGTGACTTGAGGTGTAAGTGCCGATACCGGACTGATATTTGAGCGTCAGCACTGGGACGGAAACAATCCCTCGACAGTCGCCCGTTACCTGATAATACACCATCTGCTCGCGCTTATTGTCCTTTTTCAGCATCGAGATAAATTGGACGACGTTCGAATTCTAAGTACCAATCATTAGTTATCGATGGAGGTGCGGCCGGAGGTTAATGTGACCGACATCTCCATCAAACTTGTCCCCGGTACCGTCGAAACAGACGATTAGCGTGCGGCCATCGTGCCTCGGGGGAACGACGTCATCCGTCCACTGCGGCTCGTGTGTGGCCACAGGAGAGGTCGCGACTGGGGAAGAAGTGCGGTCTTTCTCGTCAAACCAGCTAGCCTCTGACCCGGCCATGAGGGGAGAGGGGAAGGATGAACACGGGGGGAAAGAGAGATGTGGCACTCTTTAAGGCGTTCGAACATTCCACCGGTGACATATGGATTGAATAAAGTGGATACTCGTATTCGTAAATACAGAAGCTTCCCTTCCGGCCTTGGGTCGGCAGGGCAAAGGAGGATCGACCCCATCCTCGACGTCGAGCACCACACACGAGAGGTGTTCGCCCCCACCATGATGCACGACCATCCGGAGGAGGGTTGGGCGTGACGCCAGACGGTGATGGCAATATTCATGAGCCGATTTCTCCGAGTCCAAGCCACGACCCATGCCATCACACCGATCGAGATCCGATCGCTTCCAACTCTTTTCGGCCCCGCTTCCAGCATCTGACCGAAGAAGCTTTCTGCGTTTTTCAAGATGAAGAGTTTCACGCATCGGATCGCCCGACATCTAGGGTCTAACCAAGAGCAATCCTAAGCAACGATCCATCTTCTATGTGTAAGGCTGACGTGTCATCCTACTTTCTCCTATCATCTTCACATTCTCCCAACCCCACGTCACCTCCCACTCAGAGCATGCAGATGGACGCTTCCCATGACCCATAGGTCGCCCGCCGTATCGAGACAAGCATGAGGGTGTCGACGTTGAGACAGCAGCCGCCCCCCACCTTCCAGCGCGCGTCCGTGCACCCCCCTGCCCTTCTTCTCCCTTTCCTCCATTTCCTGTATCGCAACAGTTGAGAGAGCCGCAATCCGCAACAATGTAGCTCGGCCACTCACATCGACGAATTTCTCGACCCCCCTGCACACCTCTAAGGCCAGGCGCGACAGATTCACCGGTGTCTTCGCCGTAGTTTGGTCCCGCGTGCGAAACTGGCAAACCGTTAACATTTTAACCATCGTCCGGTTCAGCGGCCGTTAGACTCACCGTTGAACTCCAGGGAGGGTAGCCCGGCCACTTTTACAGGATGTCCCTCGGGTATTAGAACGGAAGGCACCGACCACTGCCCAGCTACTCACCTCAATCCTCAACGTGGCCTGGTCAGCTATATCAACGCCTTCAAAGGGCCGTGAATCGCGCCCCTTGAGGCCCTCGAAACGTTTCGAGATCGCATCCTTGACGGGGATACCACACCGATCCCCCTTCCGGAGGCTGCTAAGGTTTGTGATCTTCCCGTAAAGCGAACAGGGGGCCACTGAAGGAAGTCCCCCCCACCCGGACCTGTTTGAGGTCGACACACAGTACGAACCTGCCCGAACGCCACAGCCATGTCGGAATCCCGAAACCCAAAAGTGAAACAGGTTAGTAAAAAGTCGGCGCGTGGCGTCGTCGTGCTCTAACGTACTGCTGCTAGATAGTGCGGCCCTGGAGGTCGAGACGGTCTATCGGAATTTCAAAATGCAAAGACAATGGTACCGTAAATACTGGTCGCGGGGCCCGCGTCAAGATCCATTGCAGCCGCAGAACCAGCTCCTCGATCGTCATGGTCTTGAACATTTGTTCCGTGTAACGGAAGGCCCCGTCGGATAATCGGATTCCTGATGGCCATACAGCTGCATTCTCGTAGAATTGTTCCATTTCGATCCATTCCGACAATTATGATATCTGACGAGAACGGCTTGATGAGATTGTTTCCCATGTGATTCACACGTCCGCGGGATGGATACGATGGGATGGCGGTTGCTGGACAGCTCAGGGGTCGAAACGAAGTGGTGGCGCAGATCGCGCGACAAATTGCGACCGTTTTTTGGAAAACGCGAAACAACCCACGCGTAGCGTGAATGGCTTCGTCTTCTTAACAGAAACTGAAAACAGGGTCTCGTAGGTAACAATCATCCTGTTTTCCGGGCGGCGATGTCGGAGGCAATAAAGATCGCGTGGTTCCAAGAATGAGGTTTCAACGGGAATCGAGAAGCGTTGTATAGTACATGGGGATCTTGGCTACGACGGAGAGAACGGTTGTCACCTTCAATCAACCCATTCAACGCGATGATCCTCCCAGGGCTTAGCTCGAGGCGTGTATCGACGTCGCTCAGGAAGTATCGCCTCATCGGCTTCCATTCGAAGCCTAACCGTTCTGTGCACTCTGATTTTGTGATTTTCACCGCGGGGGATGTACCTCCCACTGGCTATATTGGGCCTGGGAAAAGAGGAATGAATGAGGTCTGAAACATCTGAATGATGTATAGAGACGGAAGTACCTAGTCCGCCAGACCCATTTACCATCTTCCTTCTGGTGTCTGTGTTTTAGGGGCATTATTTCGAGGAACCACCAGGACTTGGAACGAGACAATTCGTCGTTGATGGGAGATAGGATGTCCGCTAGATCCTCCTCTTCCTCGGTGAGGATCAGACCCTCGTTTACAACTCTCACCCTGGCCTTCCCGGGCCTGCTACTATCGTCGCTTGTGATTCGAGAGCGGTCTGCCCTTTCAAAGGTGATAGGATCCGGTCGGGGGATAGTATCGGGGTAGAGAGTGCTGGAATCTATGCCAAATTTTGCGAGAAGCTTGCTATTGAACATTATCCCGGTATCTGCGAGGAAACATTGCCGCACCATCCACCGAAGTGGAATTCGCGCAATTGCATTACGGGTCTCGTTCTTGACCGCTCCACCACCGACATCTACACGTAAATAATGATGAGATATGGAGGTAAACCAGGGAACGTTTGCATACCGCAGTGACATCCTGAAACCGAATATCAGTGGGCGCCTGATCACAACCTCTGTTAATTCACCTACCGGAGAACCAGACCTCCAGCACGTCCGTCGGAGCATAGGGATCGCTCCACTTCTTCTCCAATTCCCAAAGGCTTTTTTTGGGCTTACAACAGCGGCGTTGTATGATGAGTGGGCCTTCCTTCTCGCCCCCTGTATCAGGTGTCAGATGTGCCTTGAATTTGGTACGGCGCTCGTCAAGGGACACGGCATGTCGGTAGACCCGAATGCCGCTATTCTTTATAGTGAATGGGAGCCTATGAGGGATCAGACCGACGGAGTTTACGCTGTCCCTGAGAATGCACAAGATGATGAGTGGGAGTGAAAAACGGATGCAGTGATGAAAGGGAAGCACCAGATACCGAGGAAATCGACGTGGACCTTTATGGAAAATGTGTTCCTGAAAGCGCAACTCTGCTCCCATCCGAATTTATCTTGGCGTATATACATTTTGTAAGCGAACGGGACCTGCTCCCTATTATCCGACGGAAGGAGCCCAACCTATGCGCCCAGTAAAGAGGTAGGTGCGATGGAGTCCAAGGGAGAGAATACCTTGGTGAGCATCCCGGCGAGGGCACGTGCGGTGTATGCACCCCGCGAAAACCCAAAGATGCATATCTTGTCACCGTACTGATCTGTTCAAATCGTTAGTTCTCGGATTGTTTCAAGAGGGGGGGGAGGCGCCATCACGTACAGTTTTGCATTAGAAACTTGTATCCAGCTAGAGGTTGGCGTCAGTCTATTTTGGGCGAACAAAAAGCATACCCGGCGTGCGCGCACCTTGGGTGTGAAGCGGCAGACTCCAAGCGATTCCTCGATCCAGGATCTTGGAAAGACGACGGGTGATGTTGGTGATGAACCCTGGGGCGTGACTCGACGTGTAAGTGCCGATACCTGACTGATATTTGGGCGTCAGCATGACGGATCAATTCCTCGACAGTTATCCGTTACCTGATAATACACCATCTGCTCGTTCTTGTTGTCCTTTTTGAGCGTGGAGATAAATTGGACGACGTTCGAATTCTAGGTATCAATCATTAGTTGTCGATGGGGGTGCGGCCGGAGGTTAATGTGACTGACATCTGCATCAAACTTGTCTCCGGTACCGTCGAAACAGACTATTAGCGTGCGGTTTTTGTGCTTCGGGGGAACGACGTCATCCGTCCAGTGGAGTTCGTGTGTGCCCCCAGGAGAGGTTGGGATTGGGGAAGCAGTGCGCTCTTTCTCGTCAGGCCAGCTAGCCTCTGATTCTGCCATGAGGGGAGAGGGGGAGGATGAAAACGGGGGGAAAGAGAGATGTGGCACCCTTTAAGGCGTTCGAACGTTCCACCAGTGACATATGGATTGGGTACAGTGGATACTCGCGTTCGCAAATACAGAAGCTTCCCTTCCGACCTTGGGAGCGACTCCATCCTCGACGTCGAGCACCACGTACGAGGGGTTCTCGCCACCACCATGCATCATGACTTTCCGGACGGTGATGGCATATATGACAATACTTATTCGTGGACCGATTTCTCCGAGTCCAAGCCACGACCCATGCCATCATACCGATCGAGATCCGATCGCTTCCAACTCTTTTCGGCCCCGCTTCCAGCATCTGACCGAAGAAGCTTTCTGCGTTTTTCAAGATGAAGAGTTTCACGCATCGGATCGCCCGAAATCTAGGGTCCAGCCAAGAGCAATCCCAATTCCTAAGCAACGATCCATCTTCTATGTGTAAGGCTGACGTGTCATCCTACTTTCTCCTATCATCTTCACATTCTCCCAACCCCACATCACCTCCCACTCAGAGCATGCAGATGGACGCCTCCCATGACCCATAGGTCGCCCGCCGTATCGAGACAAGCATGAGGGTGTCGACGTTGAGACAGCAGCCGCCCCCCACCTTCCAGCGCGCGTCCGTGCACCCTCTGCCCTTCTTCTCCCTTTCCTCCATTTCCTATATCGCAACAGTTGAGAGAGCCGCAATCCGCAATAACGCAGCTCGGCCACTCACATTGACGAATTTCTCAACCCCCCTGCACACCTCCAAGGCCAGGCGCGACAGATTCACCGGTGTCTTCGCCGTAGTGTGGTCCCGCGTGCGAAACTGGCAAACCGTTAACCATCGTCCGGTTCGGCGGCCGTTAGACTCACCGTTGAACTCCAGGGAGGGTAGCCCGGCCACTTTTACAGGACGTCCCTCGGGTATTAGAACGGAAGGCACCGACCATTGCTCAGCTGCTCACCTCAATCCTCAACGTGGCCTGGTCAGCGATATCAACGCCTTCAAAGGGCCGTAAATCGCGCCCCTTGAGGCCCTCGAAACGCTTCGATATCGCATCCTTGACGGGGATACCACACCGATCCCCCTTCCGGAAGGTGATCTTCATGGGCTCGAAGGCCCCCTCCCGTGCTCCTTGCGTAGGGACATAAGGCTGCTGGGGGACGTGGTGATGCGGCCCAGTATTGCAACAGAGATGGCATCCCTCTAAGCCGGAGGGACAAAGCTGGCAGGTAGACATGCTGGATCTTGTGGGGCTTTCCAGACCATTTTCCCGTTCAGCCTTTTATAAACACATCCAATAATTGGGGTGTCAAAATCAGCGCCGACAGTCGAGGTCCTCCGCAGTGAATAATTCGCTCCCCGAATCATAAAGTAAGCGGCGGGCGAGCCCCGGCACAGATCGCCGTTTTTTTGGTTCCAAAAATTTATTTGATAATACGTTAATAAAAAAACATCCGTGAAACGGCAATGAGTTCTATAACCAAAACTTCAATCTACCCAGACCGGGTTCGTCTTATCCCACGGGCCTGCTCTCGGTGTGTACGGTCCATTAGCAAACACCTCGGGGTGGTCGATACGGACTTTTACGGTCCTATGCACATGAACCGGATGGTCGTCGTCCTGTGGGAGGAATCTCCCGCTGGCTAGGTTGATCCTAAGAGATCGAGTTAGCACCGAGACTCAGATTCCATAAAAGACCCGGACTTCATCTTTGTTCCCCACGTTCCATCCTTCCTGAGACACTTCTGCCGCATCGGCAGCAACTCGAGAAGCCACCAGACGGGTGACAGCAATAACTGGTCGTTGATAGGCGAGAGCGCGTCCGCAAGGTCCTCTTCTTCTTCTGTCAGAATTACACTTGGCTCGACAACAGAGACGGCGCCATTCTTGTGATCAACCCGGTTAGGGTTCGCTTGTTCGAGCAGCAGCGCCGCAGGACGCGGGAGGACGTGCGGGTACAGCCTTGACGGATCCAGCCCCACCTCCCTTAGTCCATCTGCCTTGAACATGATCCCAGTCTGGGTGAGGAAACATTCTCTTATCATCCATCGCAGAGGTATACGGGACAGTGCGTGTCGTGTCCCGTTTTTAACTGCGCCGCCTCCAACGTCTAACGGTCCGAAGCCGGCTCAGTACATAAACTAGACACAAAAATGACGCGAGCCCCTACGTACCGCAATGGCAACCTAACGGTCCGTTAGCAAGCTGATCGCGCAGCACAATTTGTATTCCCGACGTACCGGAGAACCACACCTCGAGGACGTCCGTTCGTCTGCTGGTATCACTCCATTGCCTCTCGAGTTCTTTCAAAGTCGGGCGTTTACGTGAAGTCTTAGACGCGTTCTCTTCCGCATTGGCGTGTTTGTCTCCAGGGGGGCAAAGATTTGCCCTGAATTTTGCTCTGCGTTCATCGAGGGAAATCGCGTGCCTGAAGTATCTGATACTACTATTGGACATGGTGAATGGAAGACGGTGTGGGATCAGGCCAACGGAATTGACCGTGTCCCTGTTTGGGAACAGACAAGATCAGGTGGCGTTTCGCGACAAGGCACCGGAACGTACCAGACCCCGAGGAACTCAACGTCAACGTCAATGGAGAAAGCCTTCTTGAAAGCTGAACTCTGCTCCCACCCAAACGCGTCATCCTGAGTGTACATCTTGTAGGCAAACGGAACCTGTTCCCTGTTATCTGCAGGGAGGAGTCCGACCTAAGCGAGGCGATGAGAGGACACTGAGGGAAGGGATGGGGAGACGGTCTACCTTGGTGAGCATTCCAGCGAGGGCCCGGGCCGTGTATGCCCCCCTGGAGAATCCGAAAATGCAGATTTTGTCGCCAAATTGGTCTGAAATGGAAGGATTAAGTTGTGTTACAACGTGACCCTCGAAAGTACTCACAGTGTTGCATCAGGAATTCGTAACCGGCTGACAAAAAGACCCGTGAGCATCGAGATAGAGCAGATTGCAATCGAATACAAACACTGCGTGTGACTCGCGAGATTCCAGGCGACGGCCTCGTCCAGTAGTTTCGACATCTTCTTGAAAATTGGGGTGAAGAATCCCAGACCGTGTTTGGAAACATATGTGCCTATTCCCGTCTTTCGTTACAGAATATCAGCATCATGCCATACGGGCGTTCCGAGGGACGTGCCTGATAGTATATCATCTGCTCACGCTTATTGTCCTTCTTCAACAGCGATATGAACTGGACGACGTTGGAGTTCTATCATGACGCGGCAATGAGGTGGTGGTGGGAGAGAGCAAGGTGTCAATCGCGAGTTTACGTACGTCTGAGTCGAACTTATCCCCGGTTCCGTCAAAACAAAGGACCAGGGTGCGATTGTTATGCGTTTTGGGAATAACCTCATAGTCACACTGAGCCTCAGAGAAAGGTGTTGGGGATTCAGTGAGCTTTCTGTCGCCGTCGGAACGGTCGACCATGCTGGATGATGAAGAGGACATTGCAGAAGGTTTCTCGACGGTGGTGGTAAAACCAAGAGGGTTGTGAGAACCACCTGTGGTTGTTTCGCCTGGAATCAACCATCCCGGGTCGAACATGTTCGACTTCGCCAGTTGACTTCGATGGGAAGCCGAAGTTGAACGGGGCGATCCACCATCGTCACACGAGCATAGCCACCGGTGATCATGGATCCACCTTCGAGAGAGGGATGGGGGAAAGAGCGTGAAATCCGCTATCAGCGCGCCGTACTAGCCGTCGGCTGGAGAGCGCGACGTCGATCACCCGCCTCGGACCTCGCTCAGTGGTTTGTCGCCCACACGAGCGACCCGCACGGGTCGCCTAATATGCGCCCGCTGCGATTAGCTCTCTCATTGGCAGCGAGGGAAAAAATCCCTGATTGCCTCCGCCCCGTCTTGATTCGGTCCCCGTCCTCTCCTTTTACCCGCCGGTTCACGTTCACCCTTGGGTCGGACGGCATTCCTCCGAATCGCTGTTCGTGTACCCCCCCATCACCGTGCCTCCATACATTCTGAAACGGTTATAAACAGCCCCCGCCCTTGCACGTCTTCCCCCCCCCCCCCCGAACTCCACCCCTCCGCCCCCGCACACGATGGCCATCCAGAAGCGACGAACTTTGCCAACAGAGCTGATCGGTGCGGTGTGTATCGACTGTGATGTACACACCCTCGCTCAGCTGGCCCTGGTCAGCAAGTCCGTGCATTACGAGGCCCAGCATATCCTTTACCGAGACATCGTACTCCACCGTCACCTATCGAGCACCCGCAAAAAGTCATGCATTCAGTCGCTGCTGCACGACCAGACGAAAGTGTCACGCGTCAGGGCCTTGACGTATCACGAGTCTTGTGTCGTTCCCTTACAGGAAAGGGCAGACATCATACGACTCCTCGCCATGCTGCTGAAACGCGCCGGAACTCTCCGCCAGCTGGATCTCTGGATTTATCCTGAAACCGATGTCCAGGCACTCAAGACCACGTTGCAGTAAGCGCGAACCGCAACTCCTCGATCGTACCTGCTCACCTCTAAATAGGAAAGTCACCAGTCTGCCTTCGTTACGTAGATTCGCGACAAATATGCCGCTTGGCCCGGATCTCGTCAGCTTCTTGTCTTCACACCAAACCCTCCAAACGTTCATTATCCACCACCGGATCGGGACCCGCGAGATCAAGTTCTATTCCAGCACTTTCGCCGATTTGGCAGAGTCCCGAGCAGTGCACAAGCTTCCACCGCTGGCCATCTTCAGCAACCATTCAGAGCGGGACTATGGGTACTGCTATGGTGCCTGCTCGCGTGGTCGAAACGTGTTGTTCGCGTTCCCGCACGTATCCGAGGAGCTCTCTCTCCTCCAAGCAGTTTCCGGTGCCATCTCCCCCATCCGCTCCGCGTTAGAGATGGGCCCAATGGACATGGTCGCGGTGTACCTCGACGTCGACTTTACTGTCTCTCTGAAGGATATCGTGGCTCTTTTGCAGCCCCTCCAACTCGCTTTTGACGCCGTCCGAGAGTTCGTTATTTATGTTCCTCGTGGTCGCGAGATCGTATTGAGGGTTGGTTCTCTGTCCGGAACACCACTGACGACTGATGTGCTGATTTGTCTCTCTTGTCATTAGGGACAATCGTTACCGCGCAGGACTTGCTACGTCGTCCCAAGGGACCAATACCCGGGATTTTTATTAGATTAAGAAGATCTTCATTTACATTCATAGCCACGTTGATTAATTCGGGTATGCGCCATTGTCTTATTCCTCCAATCTCGATGGCTGATCGCGTTTCGTCACATCTTCGTTGGTCAGACATGTACCATATACTGGAAACAACTTTTGCGGATCTCACGATGCAGAAGCGAGCTCGATCGCCGGTCTCCGAATATACTTCCGCACTTCTAATCGGCACATCGGTCGATGGGGGACACCCCGGTCCCCGGTGCGGCTCGGCTCTCTTGTTCGGGACGGCTACGCTTTGACACCGCCTGCCGCTCTTCATTTTTCCTTGTTGCATTCTTGGTTTGACCAACTGTGACTCGAACCAACCTGCGTAGATCTGCTTGGTTTTAACCCCGTATGTCATTAGCATTAAAGGAACAGTAAAAAAGAAGACCAATGTATGGTATAGTACACCAACATAAACATAGGGGATTAGGGGAACGGGGGGTTATTAGAGAATACGACTGTCTGATCGCAACGCCCGAGAGACTGGATGGTAACGACGACAAAGAAGCGCACAGACGTCTACTGGGGGCACAAGATCGTGTAGCAGTTTCGTGCCGCGTTCTCGCGCGCTTCACCCTTCTCTCTGCCACGTCCTTCGGCGTAAGGGACGCTATCAACTAACGGGAGGCCTAAGTAGACGTGATGGGAAGGAACACCGGACTTACTGTATGCAGTGCAGTGCCAAGTTGGTTGGTGGGCAGGGCCACTAACGACGTCCACATATTGGAGACGTCCGGTTCCACCGTTAACTTGGAGGAAATTATTGAGCTGCATGCGCCAGTCTAGAACGGACGTGGCTGAGCATCTGCTGTCAAGGTAGGGCCAGACGAAGCTTACGGTCAACGGGGGTTTGGGAAGAGCGGGCCATGATGAGCAGTGGTGGTGAGTGGAGGATGGAGTTCGGTGGTTGGATGTGTGTCTGTTGAGATCTATGCGGGGAGAAACTGTTGGTGAGGGGGAAGACGACCGGGCCCTTTTAAATGAGGACGGGTGGCTGCGGGGACAAGCCTAGTGGAATCCGTATATCGGCAGACATGGGCCCTGCACGATACTAGTGGACAGATGTGGAAATATCGTCGAATATTGGAAACGATCTCCGATCCGACCCAAGCCGTAAGCGGAACCAAAATTAGGGTAGAGCCTTTACACAGCAGGGCATCCGAACCCCAACAGTTTGTGGCGGAGCGTTGCGGGCCCATCAAGGATACCAGACAAAAGCAAAATGTCAGCCACGTCAAAAGGGAACATATCAGGATTGAGTCAGCGGTATACGAAGAATGAGGCTGGACGGATAGGTGAGAGCACTGATTCCCAGGTCCGTCTGCGGACAGGAAAACCACAGTCTAGCAGTTATGAGGATTTGGAGGGTGGAGCGCCGAAGAAAATAGGCCAATTGGTCACTCCCCTGGATCTGCATGAATCACCGTGACACCGGAGGGGATTTCATTACGGTACCGTTGCCGTGGCCGTTTGCGCTTTGTTTGACCTCGACCGCGTTCCCGGTCTTCCGTACAACCCCCGAGGATACTAGTATCCTGGAGTTCCTAGTCATGGGGAAAATGAAGAAGCGAGCAACGATTGTCGCCCGAAGGATCGGTGAGAGAGTCGAGAGAAGTTGACTTGGGCAACAACCGGCTGAATAAAGTACGGTCGACCCCCCAGGATGGAAGAGTGACATGGGCGCCCCGAACACAGCTAGCGGCCCAAAAAAAAATAACGCCCACGCTTTGACTGCTTGCCAGGAAGTGTCTGGGAACCACAAGCGTCGATTCCCAATCACTTCCGGAACTAGCTATCAATGGGGACGATAGACGGAAAACAGAACAGAGCCTGGGTTCCATGCAGCCGGGTTGCCATCGTTCTGGGAGAAAAAAACAGAAAAGAAGTGACTTGAGCCGCCAGAAGAACCCAGGAATAACGAGAAGAACGGCGAGTTCTCAGGATTACGGGCGTCGACGATGGGCGGATGTTGCGTTCGCAAGATGAGCTTGTGTGGGAACTCTATGCCACTGCACCGAAGCGACACTTGTCACGCGATCCAACTTGTTACACACAGACACCGACCATGAAACTCGCTCCCACCCTCTTCTGCCTAGGGTGTGTCCTTGCCGCACACGGTCACGGTAGCCACGGCAACGACGCCCCCGCTGAAGGCGAAACCATTCAACAATATGCGCAGAGACACGTAAGATAGATTATCGTTCTGGAATTCGGTTCTAATCCTTTCTGACGCTTCCCCCTCACAGATGGCCTCAGAACATCACATGTACGCCCTTGTGATTCAGAGCTGCCGTTAGGATTGATATCTAATTATGAAACCAGTGACTCGTTTGATCTACCCAGTTTCTTCCAACTCCATGACCTAGACCGGTGCGTAGTCGCGGACCCAGTGGCCCCAAGCGAAAATTCCTGACAGCGTCTGTTCAAAAACAGCGATGGTTATTGGGGCCCTGATGAAATCGAGGCGATTTATGGGGTTCATCACGTCTACTCTCAGAAAAAGTCCAAGGTTCCCGCACCTTCAACTGATTCAATCGCGTCATCATCTGACATCTTCCCCTCTTGGCAGGATGAAGTCGAGCATCAGAAGAAGGCTGAAACTATCGTAAACACAGTGCTCAACCTAGTCGATAAGAATAAGGACGGGCGCATCTCTCTCGAAGAGTTTAAGGCTGTCGGTCTGGACGGGTTGCCGAACTTTGATGAATTAGGCGCTGAGGGTCACCATTATGATGTGGAAAGTGGTACGTATCGCTTTGCTATGCGCTTTTTTTTTTTTCACGCACACTGAATTGCCTTCCTCGGTTCCCAGAATTCTTCTTGCATCATGAAGGTACGATTGGCAGAGGACGACATCTCGGATCTCCTAAACTCTCTGACAGAACAATACCATTCAACACCCGAGACCCAGACCGACGAATCATATAACCACCCGGAAGATATAGAACACTTTGCTCATCACGAAGATATTGAGCGCGAAGAAGCACGTAGGGAAGCAAAGTATCAGGGCATCACCGTGGAGGAGGCACTGGCTCAACATGATCCTGACGCTCAACCCAAGGGGCAAAAGGTTACTAGGGTCCCACCCCCCGAGAAGCAGGAGCCCGAGGTCAGATACGGCGGTGCGAAAGAGGAGAGCAAGAACAAAGCTGAGTGGGGCTCCGGGGATGAGGGTTTCAAAACCCCAAAGACGCCCGCAGAAAGGCTCAGGAAGAACGTTCCGTACAAGGTGAGTTGTCCCCTTTCAAGTTTCCACCCCCAATCTGTCCGATGCCGATCGCTGATAAACAGAATTATCGGATGCAGTACAAGTTCAAACGGACTTGGGGAGATTTCTGACTCCATTGCGCCTTTCATCTTACCGGGATCATACACATCTTACGATATATATTTTTCACCGCTCAAACCCATACTTTCCGGGAGGATTAGTCTCTAACAAGTTGATCTACCGTGCCTCAAACATGTCGTCTATCAAACTCCTTTCGACGGCCATCCAATCAACCAACCCATCGCTCGCGTAGATGCTCTCGTAGCTCGTTATGCTGACACTAGAGAAGAACGGAGCGAGATCTCGGATGCTCTCGATGTTCCGCACGGCATTCAACATAGGCCTTCGCGCCGGATGCGAGGTATCGACGAAAGTGGCGATTGGCTGTATTTCTACAGGTGTTGAATTGACCTAGACCCATGGGCGACGTTATCAGGGGGCCAGTTTCCAGCATCATTTCAGCCCACCTTAGTTTCTGAGGCGGGTGCACCTGTAGCAACCTCTGCGAGGCGGTCCAACATCGCTTCAGGCGACCAGTTATCCGGCCGGTATACAGCATCAACTGTGTCCGTAACGAACACCCATTGATGACTGGGTCTGCGTAAGCGACGGTATCCAACTATGACAGGTCCGAAACTTACACCTGAAACTCTTCTGTTTGTAAAACTAGAAGAAGATCTAAGAACTTGCATGCGGATAATATGAGAGGCAGTTCATCGGATCCATCAGCAGGCATATGCAGAAGCGCTTGTTCGAACAGGCGATACTAAGCAGATAACGTCAGTGTGCGTAAGCGATGCTGACCAGTAGACGTCCACACCATTTCCGTCAAAATCACGGGCCAGAAACTCGTGAGGTTATGAGCGGACAGTCGACACAACAGCACTCGTATGCACAGGTACACTTCGCTCTGGACAATTGGCGTGGATACATTACGAAGCGTGTCCACGAGTTTTTCTTGGATAGATGGTAGCTGAGTCAGGAATTGATTCTTATCCCCCGTGAAAAGAACGAAGGATAGCCTCCGGAGGCTGAGGGCGCGAAGAAGCATTTCCTGTTCCCGGTTGCTGAAGATGTTCGTAGATGGTGCCGTAGTTATTTTTCCTATAATGAAGCTTTGTCATACGCATGTTCCGGTTAAAAGTGAAGATAGGGGATACCCAATATCTCCGTAAAGGCGCTCTTGTCTGTCCCAACTAATGCGCGTACGATCGGACGCCACTTTCTCCCTGCCATGGATGACGAGCTGAAAAACCTGCTGTCGTTCAACGCATCCGAGACGGGGCTACGCCAAGCCTTGAGCGCGATGTTCACTTTGCTCATCTCCTCTAGAAGCGCCATGACGGCAACATCCAAATCCAGTGTCCTATTTCGGCTTGGTTGGAATCTGTGCAAGGTTAAAGGGTTAATTGGCGGCGAACCTTGACTTCCCCTTCAGACTCGGCGTTACGATATAATATACCATGTTGATACACGATGCCAGGACCTTGTCGTTATCCATGAGGAACCTTCTCATGTTCGGAATGACCTGCTGAGCAATGTACTGGGTTACCTGCTTTAGATGTGTCAGGGTTCTTTCCAACAGGGGGGACTAGAGGGAGGATAGGGGTACCTGTTCGCCACTCTCCGCCTCGGGGTTGGGTTTACTATCCGAGGGATTCACAGAGAATGTCTCGTCGAGCTTCGAATCAGAAGCAACTGGATAACAATGAGGGAGCGGCAGCCAAGGAGAACAATTGGGTGTACCTCTAGGAATGGGGGAATCCCTCCCATTCGCTGCGGACAGGGTATCCTTGGTGGTTCGGCGAATCCAGGTGCCGGCGTCGAGTCTGCTGACAGAGATGACACAGGAATCCACAAGTTTACCGTAGTTTTCCTTCACGGCCGAATTCAGACGGAAGTAATATCAACCGACAGCAAGCCTTACCTGGAGTTCCTTCCGTGGCCGCCTATCGTCCAGTGCAGTAGTCTGGACAACCTTATCCGCAAGTACAGTTAAGCACCTATTATCCGGTGAGTCACGGACCGGCACAGGGCGCAGCCTAAACACAAACCTGAGAGTGTAATATCCTTGTAATTTTAGGTCCTTCAATCCCGTCACGACCTCCTTAACGAGTTGCATAAACCGGTGCCACACTTGATTAGCAACGGGACCTTCCAACTGGCCGAGGTACCTCTCCAGAAACCTGAACAAAACTGCATCTGTCCTGCTTACAATCGTGAACGTCTGAGGGCGTAGAAGGTGGGATTGATTCTTTACAGTGTGGTATTGGATATCGGTTTCCTGTGCTTATCCGGTATAGTCGATAACCGCAGGTATATGCTTTCGCAAAGCATGTGGACAACCGCTTGGGCGCTAGAAGTCAGGGCGTCCACCAGCTCGAACACGCTTGTTGACTCGGATTCGGGTTTCTATACAATGTATCTATTGAGCTGTGGCCGCAGAGCACGGACGATGAAACGCATACCGAGGATTCCCCACTCCAACAGTCGACAATGGATTCCAAAACTTCGGTGGAGCGCTCCCGGAACAAGTGTTCGAGCACGCGCCTGCATCTTGCCCTGGCCCTGTTGTAGATGTATGACAGGGAATCGTCCTTGGATGTCCAAGGTTGCGGGTTCTTCCACCCGAACGTGACCCACATGTTGTATAGCACAGAGACGCCCCGATGAAGTGAACGATATGCCGAGGAACGGGCCTATTACATCTCCTGATCAGGCGCTCGTTAATGTCGCCTTCGCATCGACTCACCGCCAGTTGCTCTTCTGGGACATATGTGGGATTCTCCGAGCCAAATACATTCGAGACATACCCGAAAATCCCGGTACCATCTGTCACAGGCTTTTCCGCGTAACTGCCATCGTCTTCAGCGTCCGCAGCCTCGATCCGTTTCGATAAATTGAGCAGCAACAGGCGCTCGATTGCATGCAGGAGCATTATAAATTCCGCGTCGCTCGTCACCGATGAGATATCCTGGGTATCCAAAACCTGGGCGCGAGCGGACGCAGTCCCATCCGAAGCTGATCGTAGCTGCTTGCAGATGCATTCGATCAAGGGTTCTACCGCCGATTGCAAGGCCAGATGGAACTGCGGAATTGTCATAAGAACGAAGTCTAACCAATGTTGAAGTAGCGGCCGGTTCGAGAGCGTTCCGATCCCGTCGATAAGTGTCTGAGTCAATAAAGGGTTCATGTTGTACGACTGCGGCGACATCTCCCGATCAACGTCTGGGGCCGGGGCAGTCTCGGAAAGAAGATCCATGCGAGGTTGGTGAGTCATCGGAAGCTGTGATCCTAGTGTCGTGAGAGCAGATATGACTGAGTGTAACAGGTGTAACAGTTTATTCTGGAGATCGAGTCGGCCGGTGTGAACACACATATACAGCTTGGTCACGATCACTGATTCGACCGTCTCAAGAGCCGTTTGGTCGATCTCTCCGCGAGCGATGATACTCTGGAGGAGGTCGATGGATAGCGACTGAGTTGTGGAGTTGAACTTGCTCATTGCTGCGAGCCTCGGGTGCTTTGGCTCGGACTGCAAAAATCTACCCACATCAGTAGACACCTCGCAAATTTGCATCGGTCTCACTGTATCAAGATGTCTAGCACTGCGTCAAGATAGGTGCCATCTCCAGGGGCCAATCCAACTAGTCAATTTGTTAGCATAGCTGGTGGTCAACGAATAGTACTCCACTTACAATTTTCCACGCGCTTCACAAGACCCGAATGTAGAGACCGCCTGATGGGAGTGAAGTTTGCGACTTTCACAAAACCCTGACCGCCAAACCGTACGACAGACAACAGCGTATCCAGCAGGTAGTTGATCAAACGCTGATCCATGGGTGCATCGTATGTAAAGTCTTGCAGTTCCCTATCGTTAATCTTCGTAACCGACCGAGACCTGCGTACTGAGGGGTCTAAAAGGTCGAAAAGAATCGGATCGAGCACCCTGGTGGCCGTGATAAGTTCGCCGAAGGGGCCGTCAGTAGGAGGCTCACCGTAGATACGACTTCAGACTACACCGCATCCATGTCTCTCCGATTCGCTTAATCACCGCATCGTCGCTCCGGAGGGTGTCCAGCGTGATCATCATCGGAATCTTGAACCGGAAACCAGGAAGGAGGTTGTCATCTTGAATCACAGGTAAGCTAAGAAAACACGACCACCCGTATGAGGGAACCCACCTGTCAGCCTCCAAAGGACTCCAAACGCCTCATACGCTCCATGATTGTTACATGAATGTGGCGAGGCTAAACTCTGCGAGAGTACTGCTTCCACGTGAGGCTGTGGGTTGGCGTTCTCCAACTGCCAGACTAAGTTCACCGCCCGAACATGATACACAGCACATTCAGGACGCAGGTACCTCAACAGCTGGAAAAATGTCATTCAACTTTCCGGGGTTTGAGAAAGGAAGAGCTGACCGTTGTCATCATCTTCGAGACAGTTAGCCGGCCATCAACCGACAATTTAGGTTGTATCGATTGTGAATGATGGAGGGACACCGCCAATGAAATTATACGATCGACCATTGTGAAGGTCGAACCCTGTAAATCCGGAATGAGCCCTGACACAAAGAACGTCGCATAGCATTTTACGTACGGGGTGTTCCACCGACTCCAGCACGGCTGCGAGCCACTCAGGTGGGTCCCAGTCAATATCGAATGGTTCGTTCAACTTTTGGTCCATGCGACCGAGCAATCGCATAATCAGTAAGACAGATTGAGTGAAAGCGTCTCTCAACGGATAGGCAAGCTCTAGTGTACAACTCGTCAAGCTCGTAGCAGTGATGGTTGTGAGGGCGACCAGATCCTCGAAGTTGGTTACAAAAGGCTTATCGACACACGTTCTCCGGATTGGATTAAAAGGAGGGCTCTCGATCCCATAGAAGGAACAGGCGAATTCCAATGGACCTTGAGAGGGAGGTGTCTGCGACTTTTCTTGAGACTGTGGTCTAAGCTTCAGGGCAGTGGCAGGGATATGTCGAAGGATCTCCTCCTGAAGGATGAGTGCTTCTCTGACAGGATCCGAAGCTGCGTTGAAACCATCCCTTTCGAGGCACGCCTGAGCGCACACGGTCAGTCATGGAGTGGTGGCAACCTGCATGCATACCCTTATTGATTCGGAAATGGCGGAGAATACAATTGGGAGATGTATTGTCTGGATCTCCTCGTCTTGAACCTGGAATGTCTCCAAGAGGAATTTCGTCATGTGGATCGCTTCTGTTCGAGGTGTCTCCCCCGTGATCTCAGACACCACAGAATTCAGGAGCTGTTTCCAAACCACCTGGGGCTCGACGGCCTCGTAGAGAGTGCTCGCAGTCATTTTCACCTAGAAGGCAAGTCAGCCCGGTTCTTGGTGAAATTTCGAGGCCTACATCTTCGGAGCTTTCCGTCTCCATCTCGACATGCCTCTCGATGGCCTTGAGCGCAGTGTACACCAGTACTTCGGTCAAAGGACCACCAACTTCCCATTTATCGAGCAACGAAACAAAAATCTTGAAGGGGCGAGATTCAGAATACTCGGTGGAGGGATTGACCATTTCTTCCTTTTATACCATCGGTTATATGGTTGGAAAAGACGCATGGCGTGAAACGTACCTCCAAGGTCGACTTCAGCAGATCCAGGGCATTCTTGCGAAAATAAAGCGACTGATTTTCAGAACCCTCCTCGGGTCCCAGCAACCAAGTATAAAGCCGCCGGTTCAACGCTAGATCTCTCCGCAGAACAACGCTACATGCTGCGCGCATCAAGATAGTACGATCCTCTGCTCTCGCGTTCTTGACGGCAAAGCTATCCAACCTCAAAGATGTCAATAAAAGATCCAGGGCTGCTCGCCGAACTAGAGAGTTATCATCCTCCAATACGGCGGCGAAAGCACGAATCATCAGTCCAATGTCTTTGCCAACGATGTGGCTGATGTCTGTGTGGCTGGTTATCAGTATGATTCTACGCGGGTGGAGGGTGAAAGGTACCTTCTTCGGGTGTGATTCGTGGTAATCTGCGGGCAAGGTAGTTGAGAGCTGTCCCACGATTTGGTGGATTCGTCAACATGATCAGCCAGATGTTTTGTAGGAAAAACGAGGGCGACACCGTCCCAGATAACCGATCCAGAATTCCGAGTACCTAAACCGATATGACAAGGGGCTTGAGCTAGGTAACTCCCAGACGATGGATGAAGAATGACCTTCTCGAAATACTCCCCCGTCTCCTCTTCCAGACCGGGAAGCAAAGCAATGATAAACGACTTCATAATCGGACGCAAACCCTGCTGCAGTGGCAGGAAGTGCGTGTCGTACAGGTTTAGTAGGGAGGGCTGTCGTGGATACGTTCAGGAGCAGCAGGAGGGAATCGTGTGGGGTGACCTGACCTTGACGGATGTCGCAGCATATTGGAAGAACGGGAATAACCCCGCAGACCAGAGTGGCAGATCCCGTTGTAACCCTTCAGACTGACGATCGCGAGAGGTCAGCGGCTGGCGGTACGCGAGACCTATGCAACGTACACCAAGAACAGAGAGGATATGCGTGTATACATCCAAGGCTCTCTGGTGAACTCCCGTTGGTAACGCAGGATTCAAGCATTGTGCAAGTCTCTTCGACACAAGCAGCTTACGAGGAACCTCTTTGAATTGCATGTACGATTGGAATGTCTATTCACAGAGAAGCTCGTGCATCGTTTCAGTTGCGGGGAAGCGATCAACGCACCTTGAGCAACTGCTTCAAGAACGATATAAAATCTGCCCATTCCTGCACATTGTCGAATGAACTCAAAGACCTCTCGACTTGCTGCGTGTACTTCTTGAACTTTGGGTCGGACGCGTAGTTTTGCATTAACAGAGCTGGTGGATGATGTCGATGAGCGGGGGAGAGTACGATCAGCTCGAGCTTGTTCTACCACTTCGGGCGTTCAGCGTTCAACACTCACCATGGTCGGAAGCCTTTGGGATTGTCGGCTGCTTAGAGAAGTCCGGGCTGGCGGTCTGCATGTCCGGCTGGTGGACGTGGAGATATAGAAGTTCAGGTCGTTAAACTCGTTACCGGATCACCAACGGGAGCGCAAATTGCCAATATGATCGCATCACTGGGCAGGATATCCGAACATTACAAGAGATGTAGTTCTACAGCGGGGAACAGTAAACGATAATACAAAAATCTATGGCGCAGGACTAGGCTCCTCTTCGGCGGCGGCGGTGTGACTTGTGCGCATTTTTGAAGGACCAGTGGTGGTGCGACTTGGTGCAGGAAGATCTGGAACAGTTGAGCTCGAGCGTGAAGACGCGGCCGTGTCCGCCTTCTCTTTCTTCTTTGAGCCTTTAGAACCCGCATTGGAGACTTTCGTCGATGAATTCCCGCTAGGTTTTTCTACCTCAGTAGGTGGTGGGTTGTTGGCGACGGAGGTAGCATATGCCGAGTCTTTTTCCCCAACCCAAGACTGTGCAAACCACCTCCCACCAGCAATACCCCGGATTTCCCGTTTGGCCAACCGCCAGTGGCGCACTTGTGTCTGGTTCTTGTCAAGAGGAAGATTTGTAGCGAAACCTGTGGTAATCTTCACGGGAGGAAGTACCGGGAAAGGCTTTGATGGGAGGGGATACACAGGACAAGGAACACCCTCAAGATTTTCGTCCTGATTGGATGGGGTTGGCGCAGATATTGGAGGAGGCCCCGGAACGTCCATAGGATCCAGGCTTGGCTCCCTCACGACGGGAGAAGAGGGAGCAGTTCCGGTAAACGCTGTTACAGACGCGTTGGTCAAACGGTTCCGACGGGGAAGAGGGTATCTGACCTTCACTGACGTTATCCCCCTCATCCTTCAGCGCCGCAGCCACGACTTTCAGTTGTCTATGAGTAGTATGTGGTTAGCTGGCTGGAACGGAAATGAATGCATGTGGCTGACTTGGCGGGAGGTTTTCGTGTCCGTGTCTTGGTTGGTTTCTTCGTGGTGCTGGTACTTGCTACGCTTGCGGTATCCGCGTTGTCCAGTGCGGCTTTCGATGGTTTCCCCTCTCCATCCGGCTGAGATACCTCGCACCAGGTTATATTCTCCACTTGTGAAGTGTCCGCAACGGGTTGAGCCTTGGCCTTCCGCCGGCTCGCAGTAGCACCCGCCTTGGCAGCTTTAGACCGAGAAGCACGCTTCGGAGGAGCAGGAGGGGGAGGAGGGGGTGCTGTGGGCTGAGGGTCAACAGGTTGAGGCACTTCTTCGTCATCGTCGATGAGTTCGTCCTCCTCATCCTCTCCGGGGCCATTGTCTGGCAGTGCCTGAGAAGCGGAACGCTTCTTATTGACGAGGAGTTTTACCTTGAATTTCGTCGGTTTCAGCGAGGAAGGCGTGGACGGTGGGGGTGTTTTGTCGTCCTGGAGGATGGAAATCTGGGGGGCATCCATGTCGATATCCTCATCCATAGCGTCGTGGCAGTTGTGGTGGCGGTTCTAGGACAGGGTACCGGGTACTTGGGCAATCGGAATGTATACCCTTCAGAGCGGAACCACTACGCAATGACGAGCTAAAATACTTCTTGCGGGTATTCTCCACTGTCTAGAGCCATGTATATACAGGAGAGTGCGTAAAGACGGAACGAACTCGAGGGAATGGATTGAGGCGCAAGAGGACCGTGGTGAAAAATGCACAATTCACAGACCACAACGCTCCAGTGCCCCTCCCCCCCGCCCTCTAGAGCTTTCAGAAAGCCCACGCTAGGAACTGCCGCGGATTCGGAACGAAGTGAATTGGATATCGTCGGTTTCGCCCTCATCGATGATGTCGACGCGCTCGACTCTTGCGGCGGGAGGACCACGGTTGATAGCCTGTTTGCTGCGACAGTGTCCGGCTGAAAACCAGACGAGAAAATAGGCCTAAAAAGATATACTTACAACTGGTTGAGTGCAGAATTGGATGTGCCGATGGCAACACCGCTGACACTTCCCCCCTGAGTTGGGCTCGACATGAGAAGATGTTCACGCAGTGTAGTCGCGAGCGATAGCGTTTACCACGTCGTTCTTAACCCATCCGAATATCCCAAGTTCATCAGCCCTCTGCTTTGTGAACCGCCTGAACCAGACACCTTGAACAGCACCATGAACCGTGTAGTGAAACTGATGGGGCATTTTCGAAAACAATCCTTGAGTTCGGTCACTGAGTTCATCCAGACCAAAGTTTGAATTTTGTTATTATGTACCGAGTTGGAGAGTTGGCGAGTTGAGGTCGAAGAGTGACACTGAAGTGATCTGACCGCTGCCGCGGGTCAAGCCGTTCCGTCCGACATCCTCCAGCGCAAACTGTGAGTGCCGACCGACGACTGTTCTCCCCACCTGGTCGCTGTCACTCAAAAGCCTTTCTGTTTTCCAGCATCTCGCACTCTCCGTGCCCACTTTAACCTCCAAAACGCGTACCGGAGGCCCGTTCGTTTAAAACTTGATCATGGCAACCCCAACTGTGAACGTCCGTCCCCATCCGTTCATGCACACACGCGACTGCGACATAACCTCCCTTCCAGGTCGTCCGATATACGGCTCTTTTTACCGGCGTGTTCTACGGTATTTGGCACCGACGGACGCTGCAGAAGGCTCATGACGAGGAGAAGGTCCACCACGCAAAGCATGAACGTCAAGACCTCGTCGCCCGTGCTAAAGAAGCTTGGAAGAAGCAGCAGGGGGCTTCTAAAAGTGGTGGTGAGTCCCGGTCTATCCTCCTCACACTTGTACGCCTTCGGCTCATGCCAACCCTAGTTGTGACGGATCCCGAAGACCCACGTTTCGACCTGGAAAAACTCATTGCTTCATGGGAGACCCAGTCTTGAAGGAACGTGAAGGGCAAATATCACTAATACTCTACCGTTACTCCGTTGCCATCGTCAATAGAGAGACAACACCTTCCGTAGCCATTAGAACCTCTTATTCTGCTCCAGCGCCAACTAAAAGCTAAACGCGTGAACTCGTGATTGCCTCGACGCGTCTTTGCCTCTTGCGCACTCACCGCCACATCTATGAGACCAATCGTGGAAGAAGTCGCAGATACAGATCCTGCTGCAGACCTTGCCGCAGAGGAAGAGAACAAGTTAATCAATGAGGTAAACATCGGCTACCCTCGGGCAGAGGCGGTGGGGTGCTAACACGATCACAGGAATACAAAACATGGTGCGCACGTCGGACAGCGCACTTCCTCCCAGGTGGATAACCTCAGCCCCCACTCTAGGAAGAAGAACGCTCCCTATCTGTATGATTTGGTTATCACGCATGCCCTCGATTGGCCAACCTTAACGTGCCAGTGGTTCCCGGACAAGGAATCGTGAGTGACCCCTTCGAGCCACGTCGCATGTCTCTAGACCATCACCCAGACCTGCAGACAAGCCGTACACGGTCCATCGACTTTTACTCGGCACCCACACCTCCGGTCAGGCCCAAGATCACCTTCAAATTGCAACGGTCCATCTGCCTAAGCGTGATGCCCACCTCGATAGGAACGAGGAACGAGGAGAAATGGGTGGTCACACCATCCCCTCGGCACCCAAAATTCAGATCATCCAGAAGATAATCCACCCCGGAGAAATCAACAAGGCGAGGTACATGCCTCAGAACCCCGATTTGATTGCCACCAAATGCACGTCCGGAGAAATTTTGATCTTCGACCGAACCAAACACTCGAGCGAACCGGAACGCAACGGTCAAGCGAAGCCAGACATCAGGCTGGTTGGGCAACAAAAGGAAGGGTGCGTAAACTTCGTATATCTAGCCAACATGTACTGAGAACCGAACCCGTTGGCAGATTTGGTCTCTCGTGGAATCCCCTCAAGAAAGGTCACATCCTTGGAGGGTCGGAGGATATGACTATCTGTCATTGGTATGCAACTATCCTATCCTCGCGACTCTACTTACCGCCTCCCCCAGGGACCTAAACACGTATACCAAAGGCAACATTACGGTCGAACCCACCACGGTGTACCGTGGTCACTCGTCTGTTGTTGGGGTAGGTCATCTCAAGGGGAATGTTCTTCGTCTCCTAACGCTAAATTCCTCATTGCGTAGGACGTTGATTGGAACCAAAAAAACGAGAGCATTTTCGCCAGTGTAGGAGATGACAAGCTGCTCATGATGTATGCCGTGGTGTCGTCGGCTGTCCTACACACGTTTTGATCTTTTGGTTTAGTTGGGACACTCGAGCGGGGCCTGACCCAGCCCACAAGCACCAAGCCCACGACAAAGAAATCCTTTCGGTCGCTTACCACCCTGTACAAGAGTGGCTTGTCATCACGGGAAGCGCGGACAAAGTTCGTCAATTTCTCAGTCCATTTCATTCCGTTCTCAGATAGGGGCTTCTAGACGATCGGTCTCCACGACCTCCGTAAACCAGCAACCCGCGTTCACACATTCGAGTCCCATACCGAAGAGGTCTTGAGTCTCGCATGGTCTCCACACAACGCTACGGTCTTTGCGTCGGCGTCGAGTGACAGGCGAATCAACGTTTGGGACTTGAACCAGATTGGGGTCGAACAGACACCCGATGACCAAGAAGACGGGTCACCGGAGCTGTTGTTCATACACGGAGGTACGTCTGACAGGACAAGTATGAAGCGTATGCTAACTGGGGACACAGGTCACACTGCGCGACCGACAGACTTTTGCTGGGCACCCGGCGAAGAGGAAGCTTGGATGGGTGTAAGTGCCTCAGAAGACAACATCGTCATGATCTGGCAACCGACGATGCGGATTTGGGCGGGTGATGATGTTAAGATTGACGAGAAGGAGTTGGAGAGTGATGCTATGGAGGGCGTCGAGACCACTGCACCCAGTGGAGCGGGCGGGGGTGCTGAATGAACCTTGACGAACTAGTGTGCATACGCTGGGCCATTAATACCCAGACGGTTCTGTCATATACGGTGTTGAGAAATATAAGGCAATATATAGGAGTAGCGAACAGGAGAATCCGGGACGTGTGTCGCAACCGTATCGTTTTGGTGGGGGGCGCTTTCAAAAAACTTGCGATTGACCTCGGATCAACCTCGCCAGGGATCACCATGAAAGAAGCCACCGAGGATCATGGGTCTATCTTCGTGAGAGAAGAGGTTAGAGAAAGAGCCCAGCCGAGTGAGGCGTGGAACCCGCTGACCACACGCTGTCGGTAAATTTACAAGTCACGTTGTAACACATGATTATTTCGAGAGCCCAGCATTGGCAGTATCGAATACTTCAGCAATCGACCAAACAGTGCGCTCTAAGAACAGGTCCCCTCTTATTGGTAGTGGGACATCGAGTCGGCTTGCAGCGCAAGCAATGGTGATGGGACCAAGAGTGGCCCGATAGTGGTCGCAGCACATTACACCGAATCCTTAGACCTTAGGTCTTAGTTTCTGTGCGAGAATAGTGTACCCCAGTCGCTGAGTACAGTTGCGAATTAGTGACACATTATCAGGGTATGCACCGTAGGAGGCAGAAAGACAGATAGATGGGGGTTGGGGTTATTGGTGCGTGAATCAGCTTGGAGAATACGACATCGACATAGAGCAAATTGTTATTAAGCTATCTGCAAGAAAGAGCGGGTTATTTAGCAGTATGACAGCTAAGCAAAACTGACGTACCACCATTACTTCAAGCTTCGATACCCGGCAGAGAAACCTGACCATGGGTCCGGTCGTATCCTCAAGCCCCGCCCAATTGTCACAAAATTCAACGGAGCAAGTAGATATGTGCAGACGCTTGGAAAAACTTCGGAGGTATAGAACAGACGGAGAAATATCGCAGATTTAACGGCCAGAAGGATTGAATAGGGGAGGAGTTTTAGTTGGAAAACTGAACTGAAAGTAACCGCAGAACGAGAAGTATTGAGATTGAAACTGATGATCAACGAAGCTTGGGACTTGGAACTTGAAGTGTCGGCGAGGCCGAAAGGTATCATGCGAGTAAGCATCCTGGGAGAGAAGCGGAGGTATGGGGGGGGGGGGGGGGGGTCGTGTGATGTT